>Ga0181422_1000016_pt1 | contig 45877 bp, 48 predicted proteins | sample 45SPOviralmetaG_FD_130147 | JGI IMG/M metagenome (GOLD analysis project Ga0181422, IMG submission 130147) | Marine viral communities from the oligotrophic San Pedro Time Series (SPOT) site, San Pedro Channel, CA, USA - 45 SPOT_SRF_2013-07-18 | ecosystem: Environmental > Aquatic > Marine > Strait...
AATAAAGTAAGAACAACTGAATATGCAGTATTAGAAGATACTTTAGCTCGTAGAACATTTGACGAATCAGGTGATTATACAGTAAGCAGATTTGATATCGATATTAGAGAACATTTAATATCAGGTACTAACAGAGGTATATTTACTTCAAGTAATGGTGGTTTAGAAAGTAAACTTGCCATAGGTCTTTCTCCTGGTAAAGCATATGTAAAAGGTTATGAAATAGAAAAAATTGCTACAACTTTTGTAGATGTAGATAAAGCTAGAGATTTTGAAACACAACAAAACTTTGGTACTAGATTTGATATAGGTAACTTTGTAAATGTAACAAATGTATTTAATACGCCAGATATTACATTTGACGCTTCTAGTAGTACAGAGGCATTTAAAAAAGTAAGTTTACACTCTAAAGCTACATCTGCTAGAGGTACTATAGGTTCAGGTTCAGGCACAGCTTCTTTAGATGAAATTGGTCGTGCAAAAACTAGAGGTTTTGAATATAGTTCAGGTATAGCATCCAACTTTACATTTTCAAGTTCATCATTAACAAGTGCTATTTACAAACATTATCTTTTTGATATTACAATGTTTACACATGTTAACTCAGTTAAAGGTACAGCATTTACAACTGGAGAAACAATAACAGGTTCAACTTCAGCTGCAACTGCTACAGTAGAATCAATTTCTGCTGAAACAAGTAAAACAATTTCAGCAATTTCAAATACTGATAATCCTGGTATAACATCAACAGTATCATCAACAGCACATGGTTTAGAAGAAGGTCAACAAATTACAGTAGCAAGTGCTGGATGGAATGTAGACTCATCAGCTATTAATGATAATACAATATTTACAGTTAGAAATCCTAGTGCAAATGCTTTTGATTTATTTGACGCAGACGGAACATCAGCAGTAAACGTAACATCATATTCTTCAGGTGGTACAATAAAACATGCTGTAGTAGTTTTATCAAACGTAAGAGGTGAGTTTGTCGCAGGTGAAACAATCACAGGCGGTACTTCTTCAGGTACAGACGTTATTCAATCAAACGTAGTAGGATTTAAAGCAGTTAGATCCTTTGATATGTCAAACGCTAAACAAATTTCAATGGCAGGTTCTCCGACATATACTGCCGATACATCACTTGCAACAGCAACAGGTGAAGTAACAACTATAACAGGTTCTTTAGACATAGCTGCAACTGCCAATTCACAAGTAACTGGTTCTGGTACAAGATTTACAACAGAATTAGAAATTGGTGACTCAATTACATTTACTAATAATAATGGTACATCTGAAACTCATATTGTTGAGGCAATTGTTTCTGATACACAAATAACATTAGAAAGTACACCAGCAGCTGCTTCTACAAAAACTATTGCAACTAGAAACAGATCAAAATTACAATCACCAGAAAAAAATATTTCTGTATTTTCATTACCATATGAAACTATCAAAACATTAAAAACTACATCAAACGGTGGTGTTACAGATACAAATTACAAATTTTCAAAACAATTTACATCTCAGTTATCAAACGGATCGTTACAGTTAACAGCAGGTAACAACGAAGTATTTACTGCCTTGACAGAGGGAGATTATGTAATCTCAATTAAAACTTTAGGTTCTGCTTCAACTGGTGCAGCTGGTGATGTTTTAAGTATTACAGGTAATAATGCAAATGGTTCAGCAATCTTTAGTAGATCAGGAAGTCCAACAGGTAAAATTTTAACATTAAACTTTGGTACTGCTTATGCAGACGCAACATTAAAAGTTGTTGCTACTATTAGTAAATCTATCGGAGATAGTAAATCAAAAGCTTTACAAGAAAATTCAACATTAGCAGTTGCAACTCAAGCTACTATTGAAAGTGGTACAATCAATTTAGGTAAGGCAGACATCTTCCAATTAAAATCAATTAAGATGGCAGCTGACTTTAGCACAAATGCACAATCAAGTGACACAGACATTACAGATAGATTTGATTTAGATAATGGTCAAAGAGATAACTTCTATGATGTTGGTAGAATAAAATTAAAAACTGGTGCATTAAATCCTACAGGTAGATTATTAATTACTTTTGACTTCTTTACACACGGTGCTGGAGATTACTTTGACGTAGACTCTTATGAGGGTGTTGTAACATATGAAAATATACCAAGTTATACATCTGTTAACTCTGGCGAAAGATTTGAATTAAGAGATTCATTAGACTTTAGACCACGTGTTGCTGATGATAGTACAATTAATTCTGGTTCACAAGATAGAGATTACGATACAACTGCTGGTGCAACTGTAACAAACGTTATTAAATTTAATACAGACGTTGCAGGTGATTTTGAATATTACTTACCAAGAATAGATAAAGTATTCTTAGATAAAAACGGTAGCTTTAAAATATTAAAAGGTGCTTCAGCATTATCACCGCAAGTTCCAGGAACTTTAGATAATGCAATGCATTTATACACATTGTTTTTGCCAAGTTATACATTAGATACTGCTGAGATAGGTATTGAATCAGTTGATAACAAACGATATACAATGAGAGATATTGGAAGAATAGAAAAGAGAATAGAAAATACAGAATACTATACTCAACTTTCAATGTTAGAACAAAATGCTCAATCATTACAAATACAAGACGCTGATGGTTTTGATAGATTTAAAAATGGATTTATCGTAGATAACTTTACAGGTCACGGTATCGGTGATGTAGGTAATAATGATTACAAAGCTTCAATCGATTATGCTGAAGGACAATTAAGACCATCATTCCACGAAGACGCAATACAACTTATTGAAAGAGATGATGACGGTTCAGCAATTGTAGCTGCAGATAGAACAGATTCAAACTATGCAAAAACAGGTGATTTAATTACTCTACCATTTACAGAGTCAACTTTAATAGATCAACCTTATGCAAGTAAATCAATCAACGTAAACCCTTTTGGTGTATTTACATGGATTGGTTCAATAGATTTAACACCACCAAGTGATGAATGGAAAGAAACAGAAAGAGCACCAGAATTAGTAATTAATAATCCAAACGGAAGTTGGGATAACTTAGTTAAGAATAACGGTAACTCTGGTCAATTATCTGAGTTTCCTATGTCAACTGTATGGAACGAATGGCAAGATACATGGACAGGTCGTCCAGTAGAAACCGAAAGAAGAAATTTAGGTACATACGAAAAAAGAGGTGGTCATGGTTGGAGAGTTATTGCTAGAGAAGAAGTAACAACATCACAAAGAGTTCAACAAGCACGTACAGGTATTAGAGCTGTTGCTGTTCCTGAAACAGTTAGAACATCAATGGGTGATAAAATTATTTCAGTTGCATTTGTACCTTTCATAAGATCAAAAACTTTAACATTCTCAGCAACAAGAATGAAACCAAACACAAGAGTTTACGCTTACTTTGATAACATCTTAATAACTTCATATGTAACACCAACTGGTGGTTCTTTAGGTGGTAATTTAATTACAGATACTAACGGTGCCATATCAGGTACATTTACAATACCTGATCCTAAAAATAATGCAAATCCAAGATGGAGAACAGGTAAGAGATTATTCAGATTAACAAGTTCAGCTTCAAATAGTCAAACTAATTCAGACGTTGATACAGCTGCTAATGCAGAATACACTGCTTCAGGTACAATTAATACAGTACAAGAAACAATAGTATCAAGTAGAGAATTTAAAGTTGAAATGAGAAGTGTAACAGATACACAAACGATCAATAGAACATCTACAAGAACGGAAGAAAGACAAGTAGGTTACCATGACCCACTAGCACAAACTTTCTTAATAGATGACGCTGGTGGTGTATTCTTATCAAGTGTTGATTTACACTTTAGTTCAAAAGACTCTGCTATACCAGTTACAGTACAAATTAGAGATGTTGTAAATGGTTATCCTGGACAAAAGATATTACCTTTCTCAGAGGTAACTTTAAATCCAAGTTCAGTAAATACAAGTTCAGATTCTTCATCAGCAACGACATTTAATTTCCCAAGTCCTGTTTACATACAAGAAAATGTTGAGTATTGTTTTGTAATTATGTCAAACTGTCAAAACTACAATGCTTATGTGGCAAGAATGGGTGAAACAAACTTATTATCAGATAGATCAATTTCATCACAACCATATGCAGGTGTTATGTTTAAATCACAAAACGGTACAACTTGGTCTGCTGAACAAAACGAAGATATTAAATTTAAATTAAAAAGATGTGAGTTTGAAAATGTTACAGGTACAGTTACGTTGGTTAATGATACTCTACCAAGTAGAACACTAAAAACAAATCCATTAAGAACAACAAGTGGATCTGCTGTAATCAGAGTATTTCATCCAAATCATGGTATGCATACAACATCAAACAACGTTACTATTTCTGGAATGCCTTCAGGTACAACACACAATATACCGGCAGCTGAAATTAATAAAACTCATACATCAATTTCAAATATTACTTTAGACAGTTACGATATAACTGTATCTACAAATGCTAATACTACTGGCGATATGGGTAGTGCAGCTATTATTGCAACACAAAACAGACATTATGATGTATTAAACTTATCAGGTGTTCAAACAATGCAAGTGCCAGGTACAACAATTAACCATTATGTAAGACCTACAAGTAGTACGTCTGTAAGTGGTAGTGAAACATCATTTGCTTTAACTAGTGGTACAAATAAAATTGCAGTTGTAGGTAATGATAATATTTCATTCACTTCTCCGAAGATGGTTGCTTCTGAAATAAATGAAACAAATGAAATTACAGGTTCATCAAAATCATTCTTTACAGTTTTAGAATTAGCTACAGCAAACACAAAATTATCACCTGTAATCGATACTCAAAGAATGAGTGCTTTTGTAATATCAAACAGATTAAATAGTCCACAAAGTGGCGATCCAGATTATGTTTCTGATATTACAAATACAGGTACATCATCAGCTGCTGTTTACTGTACAAAACCAATTATATTAGAAAATACATCAACTGCTTTAGATGTAAGACTAACAGCTAATGTTAGAGGTTCGTCTGAAATAGAAATGTATTACAGAGTAACAGGTCCACAAGACGAGTCAAGTGTAAAAGATTTATCTTGGATACCATTTAATACAAACGGTAATTCAGATGTCGCAGTTGCACCTGCTACAAATGATAGTACTTTCAATGAATTAAGATATACAGCAAGTAGTATAAATGAATTTACAACTTTCCAACTTAAAATAGTTATGAAAGGAACTAACTCATCATATCCACCTATTATTAGTGATATGAGAGGTATAGCATTAGCGGTATAATATGGCAAAAATAAAAGTTGAAAATTATAACAGTTTTGTAAGAGATACAAGATCAAGCGCTATTGTAAATACCAACACTATCAATTTCAAAGAATACATGCAGAAAAGAGCTGATAGACATAAACAACAAGATGAGATTAGATCAGCGGTAAAAGAAATAAATAGTTTAAAAGCTGAACTATTAGAAATAAAAAATATGATACAAGAGGTTATTAAAAAATAATGGCAATTAGAAGTGTAGCATCCACAGATACTTTAGGTACTTTAAGAACGACATTTAACAGTTTAGGTACAGACGTAGGCGATCTAGCTAACTTAACTACCTCTGATACTTCAAATATTGTATCAGCTTTGAATGAAGTTAGATCACAAACTAGTTCAATTTTTGTTGTTGACGAATCTTCAACGACTACAGAAATCGAATCAGGCGAAAGTCTAAATATCTCTGGTGGAACAAACTTAACAACAGCTTTAACAGGAGATAAGTTGGATATTACTCTAAATACTACAATTACAGGATTGACAAGTATAACTTCAACAACAGGTGTCTTTACTAACCTAACATTAGGTGGTATTGATGTTGCAACTAAACCCTTTGCTATAGCACAATCTATAGCTCTAGGATAAAAATAATTTTTAGATTATATCATTTTTTAGATATAATCTATTATAAATAAACATAAGAGGATAATTTAATGGCTAACGATTTTAAAAGATTTGCAAAAGCAGGTGTTAGTAACAACACAGGCGCTAGTGCTGACGCTTTGTACTCTGTTCCAGCAGGATCAGGATCAAGTGCGTTGGAATCAATCGTTATTGGTATTTCATTGGCAAATACATCTACATCAACAGATACAACCGTTTCGGTATTTTTAGATAACCATGACGGTACTAATGATGTACATGTAGTAAAGACAGTTTCTTTACCTGCTTCAACGCAGATTGAACTAATGACCGGTAACAAACTAGTTTTACAGAACACAGGTTCAGCAGGAGACGTGTTAAGAGTATTCGCTGCTAACGCTTCAATAGTTGATTGTACTGTTTCTGTATTAGAAGACGTATAATAGTTACTAATATTTAAGCTAAGAGAAGGAAATATAAATGAGGTATCTACCAATAGAAAGACAACCAACGTCTATCGTAAGAAGAACAGCTACAGGTAACGGTTCTACAACTGGTTTTACTGTATCTAATGGTCTTACTGCTGATAAAGTAGTTGTAGATGTAAACGGTATCGTCCAAATACCTACAACAAACTATACTGTTTCAGGAACTACGTTGACTTTTGATAGTGCTCCGGTTTCTGGACATGTAATACAAATAATCGAATTGCCTGTGTAATGAGAGAGGATAAATACTAATATGCCACGAAAAATACATTCAGATAACACAGATTTTAATACCGATACAGACTCACTCGGTATACCTAAGGGTACAACTGGTCAAAGGGATGCTCCATCAAATTCTGGTGCGATCAGACATAATACCACCGAAGGTGGAATTGAACAATGGACAGGTAGTGCATGGTCTGTAATTTATCCAGATCCAGTAATTACATCTGTTACATCCTCAACAGTTGGTCTTAACGAAGATGATGACGCTACTATAACTATAACAGGTTCATCTCTTATAAAAGTCAACAAAGTAGAATTTTTAAACAACTCAGGCGGTGCAGTATTATCAACAGCTGCTACAGTAACAGTAGTTAGTGGTACATCCGTTACTGCTACTTATGACGCTTCAGATTTTACAGCTGGTCAAACAATTAATATTAAAGTAACAACATCTACAAACCAAACAGCACAAGAAGATTCAGCATTTACAATATCTGCCGATCCAGTTTGGCAAACAAGTGCAGGTTCTTTAGGTACAGTTGCAGACGGAAGTAGATCAGGTTTCTCAACAACAGTATCAGCAACAACATCTGATTCAGTTGCAGTACAATATGAAATAGCTTCTGGTTCATTACCAGCAGGTGCTTCATTAAATGTAGTTACAGGTGTTATATCTGGTAACTTAACAGTTGTAGGTTCAAATACTACATCAACATTTACTTTAACTGCTGTCGCTCAAACATCAGATTCATCTGTAAGAAGAACAGATAGACAATTTACAATTACAGTTACACCACCAGTAGTTTCATTTACAAACTCAGGTTCATTAGGTACTTTAGCTAACTATGCTAGAAGTTCAGATAACTTAACATCAGGAGATTGTGGTGCTACAATTACATCAGGTTCAGTAGGAAGTTTCACAGTATCATCTGGTTCACTACCAGGTGGTTTATCACTTGATTCATCAAACGGTAATATTACAGGTACTGCTAACGCTGTAGGTTCAAACACTACATCTAACTTTACTGTACAACTTACTGCTTCAGGTGATTTTACAAGTTTCACCCAAACTGAAGATTTTTCTATTGTAGTTAATGGTCCAACAGCAACTACATATTCAAATTCAACATCATTCAACGCACCAGCAGGTATGACATCACTAGACGTACTAGTAGTTGCAGGTGGCGGCGGAGGTGGTAGTGCCGGTCAAAACCTTAACTCTGAAAAAGCTGGCGGCGGTGGTGGCGGTGGTCTAATTTACCGACCAGGCTTTCCAGTTTCTCCAGGTTCTAACTACACAGTTACAGTTGGAAATGGTGGTACTAATCCAGGAATTAAAACTACAGGTAACATTGGAGGAAACTCCGTGTTTGGTACACTAACTGCTATCGGCGGTGGTAGATCAAACGGTGGTTACGCAGGTGGTAACTTGAACGGTGGTTCAGGTGGCGGTGCAAAAGGTCACGGCGGTCACGGAAACGCTGAACAACCAGGTAGACCTGGAGATTCAGGTACTTACGGTTTCGGTCATCCAGGTGGCGGTTCATCAGGACAGCAACCAGGTGGTGGCGGAGGTGCCGGCGGTGGCGGTTCTCGTCCAAACGGTGGTTCTGGTAGAACATACTCAATCTCAGGTTCATCTATAACTTACGCTGGAGGCGGCGGAGGATACGGCGGATCAGGATCTGGTGGCGGTGGTTCATATAATGGTGGCGGCGGAACAGGTAACCGTGGAGGTGGCGGTGGCGGTGGTCACAACACTTCAGGTGGTTCTGGCGGTAAAGGTGTAGTAGTTATTTCTTACTAACACTTTTATATTAAATTAATTAAGTGAGGATATTATGATAGAACAGACGGACAACTTCGAGTCTAATTTTAACTACGACAATATAACTTTCGAACACAAAGAAGCTATCAAAGAAGTAATTACTATATTAAGGGATTCCGATCAAAAAGGAGTTCCTTTAAATATGATTATTCCTATGCTAAGAGTAAAGTTTGGTGTTGAAGATATTCCAGAAATGTCATTAGACGAAAGTAAAATGATAAAATTAGCAAGACAATTCCAAGAAAAAACAGGTCAATCAATCGGCGAAACTATACAAGGGTATACGCTTAAAAGCGATAATTACAAAGTACCTCATATAAGTTTTAGTTCTGATTTAGACATATTAGATGAATTTTTAAAATTTGTTAAGGAGAATAAAAATGATTAACAAAATAATCGAAACTATCTTTCCTTTTTGGTTTCCTAAAACTGTAGAAATGCAACATAAAGAAGACTTAAAAGGTATAGAAAAAAAGACAAAAGCTGAATTAGAAAAATTAGGTAGAAAAATCGGTATCGAATTAGATAAAAGACTAACTAAAGATAAACTAATAAAAGCAATTAAAAAAGCAAATAAATAGTTATAAATAACTATAAAGGTGAATAATTATGGCAGATGATACAAGAACAATTACCATTGACGGTGTTGAATATAAAGAATCAGAGTTAAGTACTAGATTATTAAATATAATTTCAGTTCGTTCAGAAATTCAAGTTTCTAAAACAAGACACGAATTAGAATTAGAAAAGATTGACGTACTAACCAAATATTACAATGGGAAAATAAAAGAAGAGTTAGAACAACTAGATAAAAAAGATGGCGGCAGTAGCTAATTTAACAATAGACCAAGGTGCAACTTTCAGTTCGGATGTAACTGTAACTGATAGCGCCGGTGTCGCATTTAATCTTACAGATCATACTGTAACTGCTAAGATAGCCAAGGGTTATTCTTCAGCAAATACACGAACAGTTCTAACAACAGCTGTGTCAACACCTACAAATGGTGTTATAACACTTTCCCTTACAGCAGATCAAACAGCCGTCTTAGACGCTCCAGCAAGATATGTGTATGATGTAGAAATTCGTAGTTCAGATTCTACTGTTACCAGAGTAATCGAAGGCATAATAACTGTAAATCCTGGCGTAGTTGGTTAATTATTTAACTCTTTTCTCTTATAAATATAAGTATAAATATTAACAGGAGAGAACCATGGTCAGAGCAGTTATTAATAATACAGGCGGAACAAAAGCCACTATTAATTCCAATAACGGTAATGCTCCACAGCAAGTATCGGTTACACTACCAAGTGGAACAGGAAGTGCTGGTTCAATCCAAAAATTAAGTTCGTTAAGTGATGTAGATGTATCAAGCGTAGCAGACGGTGCTCTACTTCAATATAACGGATCAACACAAAAATTTACAGCAAAGAACGAGCTAGATACTACAACTGGAACATTAGTATTCAACGGCGGTTCTTTTTAGGAGCAAATTAAATGGCAACAGTAATACAGATAAAAAGAAGTTCTAATACCTCCGCTCCTTCAACGCTTAAACTAGGAGAAATGGCCTATACATTCGGTACAGGTTCACAATCAAACCTAGGAGATAGATTATTCATTGGTGAAGGTGGCGTAGATGGAAACGGTGACGCTAATAACGTTACAGTTATAGGCGGACAATATTTCACAGACATGTTAGATCATGTCGCAGGTACACTAACTGCTTCATCAGCAATGACAGTAGATAGTAACTCAGCAATAAGCACAATCAATATAGGTAACTCAGCCACAGTAGGTGGTACATTAAAATTTAATGAGGGTACAAACAATGGTGCTCATGCAGTATCATTAAAATCACCAAATGCATTATCTGATAACTTAGCATTAACTTTGCCAGGTGCTGACGGTTCTAACGGTAGTGTTTTAACAACAGACGGTTCGGGTAATTTATCATTTGCAGCTCCAGCAACTTCACTTACCCTTGTTGATGAAAGTTCCACATCAACTACTATAAACTTACTTACTGAAACATTAAAAATTACAGGTGGTAACGGTATAGCTACAGCATTATCTGGTGATACTATGACAGTATCTTTTGATGATGACGCTGTGTTTAACGGTATCGACATGAACGGTTCTGAATTATTTTTAGACGCAGATAAAGATACTTCAATTACTGCTGATACAGATGATAAGATAGATTTTAAAATTGGTGGCAATGATATACTTACAGTAACACCAGGTGTTTTAGACCTTAAAAATGCAGGCACGGCTTCACAAATAAAATTATATTGTGAATCAAATAATGCTCATGCACAAACAGTTATAGGTGCGCCACACTCTGAGGGTGCTTCAAATACACTTACACTTCCAGGTACAGGTGGTGACGCTAGATTAGTTTCAACAGCTTCAACAGCAACACTTACAAATAAAACATTTGATTTAGGTGGAACTGGTAACAGTTTAACTGGATCATTAGCAGAATTTAATACTGCTTTACAAGGTGATAGTTTTGTTTCATTGACAGGTTCAGAAACACTTACAAATAAAACACTTACAACACCAATCGCAAACGCTGGAATACAGTTAAAGAATGGTTCAACAAGTGCAGGTTTCTTAGAGTTCTTTGAAGATTCTGATAACGGTACAAACAAAGTCACACTAATAGGACCAGCTTCTACTGGTGATGTTACAGTAACATTACCTGCCGCTGCTGATACTTTAGTAGGTAAGGCAACAACTGATACATTAACAAATAAAACTATTGACGCTGCTAGTAACACATTAGCAAACATTGGTAATTCATCACTTTCAAACTCTACAATTACTTTAGGTTCAACTACTTTAACATTAGGCGCAACATCAACAGCAATTGCAGGTGTAACTGAATTAACAGTTGATAATTTAAATATAAATGCTAATACTATTGCCTCTTCTAATACAAATGGTAATATCGTTTTAGATCCAAATGGTTCTGGTACAGTTGATGTAAATTCTAGTAGAATTACAAGTGTTACAGATCCATCAAGCGCTCAGGACGCAGCTACAAAAGCATATGTCGATAGTGTTGCAAATGGTTTAGATGTAAAAGAAAGTGTAAGATTGGCAACAGCAGCTGCATTAGCAGCCGTAACTTATAATAACGGTAACGGTACTTTAACTGCTGACGCTAACGGTGCATTAACAATTGACGGTGTTGCTACTGTAGCAGATGACAGAGTTCTAATTAAGAACCAGGCAAGTGCAGTACAAAACGGTATCTATAAAGTAACAACAATCGGTTCTGGTTCAGCGGCTTTCGTATTAACAAGAAGTCCTGACGCAGACACAGCTGCTGAGTTATCTGGTGGAACATTCTTCTTTGTTGAAGAAGGTACTGCTAACGCAGATAACGGTTATGTTGCAACTCACAATGGTACACCAACATTTGGTTCTACTAATATTACATTTCAACAGTTCTCAGGTGCAGGTCAAATTAGTGCCGGTGACGCATTAACTAAAACAGGTAACACAATTGATGTTGCAGTTGATGATAGTTCAATCGAAGTAAGTTCAGACGCATTAAGAATTAAAGCATTAGGTATAACAAATGCTATGTTAGCAGGTTCTATTACAGCCGCTAAATTAGCAGGTTCAATACCTAATAATAAACTTTCAAATTCTACAATTGCTTTTTCTGATGACAGTTCGTCATTAGTAACTATTGATTTAGGATCAACATTAGGTCTAACAGGTGGTGAAGGTATTAATGCAACTGTTTCAGGTGCAGGTATTGTAATCGCAGGTGAATTAGCAACAGCTTCAAACAAGGGTGTTGCTTCATTTAGTTCAGATAACTTTACAGTATCCTCAGGTGCCGTAACGGTTACTACACTAGATGGTGGTTCATTTTAATATTTAAAAAGAGAATAGATGTCAACTATTATAAAACTAAAAAGATCGACTTCAGCATCCAGCACTCCGTCTGTTTCTGATTTGGTCGATGGTGAAATTGCAGTAAACGTAGTTGATAAAAAAATATTTGTTCGTAATGGCGGTAGTGTTGTTGAAGTTGCTAACAACGTAGTTAATTCAGGATCAACCGACTTATCATCCGTAGGTACTTCAATTATACCTGATACTGATAATACTTTTGATATTGGTAGTTCAACAGCTGCTTTTAGAGATGTTTATGTAGACAGAGATATTAGAACAGGTAATTTCATTTATGGAACTGGTAGAGTAAAATGTAATGTATTTACTAATTCTGGTGGTTTAACATCATCAGCTACTGAATTTTCATTTAGACCGGCAACAAGTAATGCTGTTTTTGACGAAGTATTTACCGTTAGTTCTGGTTTAGCTTCAAAATCAATTTCATTAAGTACAATTTTTAATGATTCAAACCCAGCGTTTACATTTTAGAGGAAAATAATGGCAAACAAAACACCAATTAGACTAGTATTTGACGGATCAACACCTACTGGTATTGCAGAATATCAATCAGGTGATACAATTGCAAATGCATTTTTAACTAATTCAAGTATTTCTATTGTTGATGATAGTTCAACATCAACTACAATCTCTTTAGGAGAAAGTTTAAAGATTGCTGGTGATACTGGTATTACAACTTCTATATCAGGCGACACAATTTCTGTTGATTTAAATGATACAGCAGTTACGCCAGCTACTTATGGTAGTGCAACAGCTATACCAGCATTTGTTGTAGATCAACAAGGTAGAATAACAAGTGCGTCAAACGTTTCAATTGCAACTCAATTAAGTATCGTAGATGATTCTTCATCAGCATTAACAATTGATCTATTAACAGACACATTAAAAATTTCAGGCGATACAGGTATTACTACAGACGTAAGTGGCGATACAATAAAAATTGATTTAGATAATACTGCTGTAACACCAGGATCTTACGGTTCTGCTACATCAATACCAACATTCACAGTAGATCAACAAGGTAGAATGACGGCTGCAGGTGCAGCTTCAGTTGCTACTAACTTAACAATCGTTGATGATAGTTCTACAAGTGCAACTATTTCATTATTAAGTGATACTTTAAAAATTGCAGGAACATCAAACGAAATATCAACATCTATAACAGGCGATACTTTAGCGATTGCTTTACCAGATGATGTAACTATCGGTAGAGATTTAACAGTTACAAGAAATGCCGTAATTACAGGAAACTTAACTGTAAACGGTACAACAACAACTGTATCATCTACAAATACAGTTATTGCAGATAACTTATTAGAATTAAATAATGGTGCGTCTTCAAACGCAAACGACTCTGGTCTTATTATTGAAAGAGGTAGTACAGGTGATAATGCTATTATAGCATGGGACGAATCAGCTGACAAATTTATTTTAGGTACTACAACAGCAACTGCTTCTGATACAGGAGATTTATCAATTACAGCTGCGACAGTTGTTGCCAACTTAGAAGGAAATGTTACTTCTACAACAGGTACAACAAGTTTAAATAATTTATCAGTAACAGGTAATACTACACTAGGTAATGCAACAAGTGATACAATTACAGTTACAGGTCGTTTTGCAACTGGTCTAATACCAGACACAAATATTGCATATGACTTAGGTACTTCATCATTAAGATGGAGAGATTTATACTTGTCAGGTAATACAATTGACTTGAACGGTGCAACTATTTCAGGTGACGGTTCAGGTGCAATTAGTATATCAGCTACAGGTGCTTCATTGCCCACAGGTTCAACAGTAGGTAACTTTGCGATTGCAAACTCAGATCCTAACACAGGTTTAGGTGTAAGAGAAGTTCCTTTCTTTACTGCTTCTGGTGGTTTAGGAAGTGCAGCTAAAACATTTAAGTTTGGATTAACTGCTATTGCGTCAGTATTTACAACAAATCATTCATTCACTGCCAGTAACGGTAGTAACATAAGTAATGTAAGTTTATTTGATTTTTAATGTTAAACTTATATAAATAGATTAAGGAGATAAAAGAATATGTCAGTAAAAACGCCAATCAGAACGGTCTTTGACGGTAGTGGAAATGCTACTGGTTTGGCTGAATACCAATCAGGTGAATTTATAGGCCTAACCCATGGTGGTATAGGTGCTTCACTATCAATCGGTTCAGCTGGACAAGTATTAAAAGTTAATAATGGCGGAAGTGCATTAGAATTTGGTAATGTTGAAGCAGTATTAAATATTGATGGAATGACAGACGGTTCTGCCGTTGCTCTAGTCGCTGGTGACAAAATACCATTCTCAGACGCTGGTGCAGAAAAGTTTACAACACCTGCTAACATTGATACTTTTATCACAACTACAACACAAACTTTACAAAACAAAACAATATCTAGTGCGAACAACACATTGACTATAAGTGGCGCTCAAGCTACTTTAACAGCAATTGGAAATAGTTCATTAACAAACTCATCTTTTAATATTGTTGATGACAGTTCAACAACTTCTACAATTTCATTAGGTGAAAGTTTAAAAATTGCTGGTACTTCAAATGAAATAGAAACATCAATTTCAGGCGACCAAGTAACAATTGGTTTACCAAATAATGTTGTAATAGGAAATAATTTAAACGTAACTGGTACAATTACTGGTGACGTAACTGGTGATGTAACAGGAAACGCAGATACAGCTACAGTATTAGCAACTGCTAGAACTATAGCAGGTAAATCATTTAATGGATCTGGTAATATTACAATCGCTGCTACAGATTTATCTGATACAGACCAAGCATTAGCTCAGGCTTCTAACGTAACGTTTGCTAACTTAACATTAAGTGGCAATTTAACAGTTAACGGTACTACATCAACTGTAGCTTCTACAAATACAACAATTTCAGATAACCTATTAGAGTTAAACTCTGGTGCCGGTTCAAATGCAAATGACTCTGGTATTCTAATTGAAAGAGGTTCAACCGGCGATAATGCTATTATTGCATGGGACGAAAGTGCTGATAAGTTTATAGTTGGTACTACAACTGCTACAAACACATCAACAGGAAATTTAACAATAGCAACAGCAACACTTGTTGCCAACTTAGAGGGTGCTGTAACAGGAAACGCTTCTACAGCAACTGCTCTTGCAAATGCTAGAACAATTGCAGGACAATCATTTGATGGTACAGGTAATATTACAATTGCTTCAACAGATTTATCTAATACAAGTGCTATCGCATTATTAACTGCTACACAAACAATGACTAACAAAACATTAACTAGTCCAAAAATTAATGAAGATGTGGCAGTAACAGCGACGGCAACTGAGTTAAATTTTGTAGATGGCGTAACATCAGCTATTCAAACACAGTTAGATACTAAAGCTGCTAAATCATTTGCTATTGCTCAGTCTATCGCTCTAGGTTAATATTTTAAACCATTATAAATAGTGGTGAAGGGAAATAATATAGAGTATGGCAAATCCATCAAGCAGAGAACAGTTAAAACAGTATGCATTAAGACAGCTAGGTAAGCCTGTTATCGAAATTAACGTAGATGACGGACAACTAGAAGATAGACTTGATGAAGCATTACAATATTATGCTCAATACCATTATGACGGTATAAAAAGAACATACTTAAAATACCAATATACTCAAGCAGACAAAGATAGAATTACAGGTAATACATCCGAATCTATTACTAAAAATTCAGTTACTACTACTTGGACAGAGGGTAATAATTTCATAGTAGTTCCTGAATCAGTAATATCTGTTATTAATATTTTCCCATTTTCAAACAAAGGTAATTTAAACTTATTTGACGTAAGATATCAACTAAGATTAAATGATCTTTACGATTTTTCTTCAACATCAATTATAAATTATGATGTTGTATTAAGACATTTAGATTTTTTAGATCATGTATTAGTAGGTGAAAAACCATTAAGATTTAATCAAAATGATAACAGATTACATATAGACATGGATTGGAAAAACGATATAGCAGTTGGCGAATATATTGTTATAGAGTGTTATAGAAAATTAGATCCAGAAGCCTTTACAGATGTTTATAATGACTTATATTTAAAAAGATACGTAACTGCCTTATTTAAAAAACAATGGGGTGCTAACTTATCTAAGTTTGGTGGATTACAAATGATCGGTGGTGTTTCTTTAAATGGTCAACAAATTTATTCAGAAGCTTTACAAGACGTTGAAAAGTTAGAAACGGAAATCAGGTCAACATTCGAGTTAAACCCAGCAATGATGATTGGATAGTGCTATGGCCGTTAATCATTATTTTCAGAATGGTAAGGGTATTGGTAATGTCAATGAACAAAACTTATTACAAAATTTAATCATAGAAGGCCTAAAAATTTATGGCCATGATTACTATTATCTTCCAAGAACATTAGTTAACCAAGACTTAATATTAGGTGAAGACGTATCATCTAAATTTGATGACTCTTACTTAGTAGAAATGTATATGACAACTACTGAGGGTTTTGCAGGTCAACAAGAATTGGTTAATAAGTTTGGTTTAGAAATTAGAGAAGATACTAACTTCACACTTGCTAAGAGAAGATGGCAAGACGCTGTTGATAATAAACATACAATGATAAAAGAAGGAAGACCAAATGAAGGAGATATTATCTATTCTCCTTTAATGAACTCATTTTTTGAAATTCAATTTGTTGAAGATCAGGAACCATTCTTTCAATTAGGAAATTTACCGGTTTATCAACTAAGATGTACTCGTTGGGAATATTCTAACGAACAACTTAATACAGGTGTCAATGCTATTGATAGTGCTGAAGAACAATATTCACTAGACGTATTAAATCATCAATTCTCACTTGAAAATGAAACAGGATCGATTGTACTTGAAAATGATGATTTGGCAGAAAATGAATTCCTATTATTAGAAACAGTACCTAGTATACAAACACAAAGTACGTATGCAGATAATTTAGATTTAGATACAGAGGCAGGTTTTGATACAGCTTCAACAGCTGATGATATACTTGACTTTACAGAAAGAAATCCATTTGGAGAGGTTGATTAATGTTTGGACAATATTTTTATAACGAAAGTATGAGAAAGATGACCGTTGCTTTCGGTCAACTTTTCAATAATATAGTAGTTAAGAGAAAAGATAGTAATGGTAATATTACACAATCTATTAAAGTGCCTTTAGCATATGCACCTAAAGAAAAGTTTTTAGTTAGATTAGATCAACAACCTAGTTTAGATGATAGAGAGTTTGCAATAACTTTACCTCGTATGGGTTTTGAAATTACTGGTATTAATTATGACTCAAGTAGAAAATTAACAAGAGTTCAAAAGTTTAAACATGTCAAATCTGGTGAAGACGGTAAAGTGTTAAATTATAACTACACACCTGTACCTTATAACTTAACATATTCTTTATATGTATTTACAGCAACTGCTGAAGCAGGTCTACAAATCGTAGAACAAATTTTACCATTCTTTCAACCTGATTATACAGTTACAGTAAATGTAATACCAGATTTAAATATTAAAAGAGATGTACCTATTGTATTAAATAATATAACTTATGATGATAGTTATTCTGGTGATTTTACAACAAGAAGAGCAGTTGTATATACTCTAAGTTTTACAGCTAAAACATACTTATTTGGTCCTGCTAAATCACAAAGTGTTATTAAACAAACACAATCAGATTTATATAGTGATACTGATACAGTAAATAAAGCAAGAGAAGAAAGAATAGTAATAACACCAAATCCAACTTCAGCGGATGCAAATGATGATTTTGGATTTACAACTACCATTAGTTTCTATACTGATGGTAAAAAATATGACGTGACTAAAAATGAGGATAGTTAATAATGACAAAGTTGGAAGAAAGAGTCAATGAGATTTTAGGTTTAGATAAACCTGAAGAACCAAAGACACCGGCAACATCAAAAGAATTTCAACCACCTGTTCCTAGAAAAGAAGACGAAGGGAAAGATGATATTGGAAATGATTACGACCATAGTAGAGAGAGTTATTACAATCTTATTGACAAAGGTAATGAAGCGATAGAAGGCATATTGGAAATTGCAAAAGAAGGACAACATCCAAGAGCATATGAAGTTGCAGGTCAATTAATAGGTCAAGTTGCAAATACAGTTGATAAGTTACAAGACTTACAGAAAAAATTAAAAGACCTAAAAGAAGTACCTAAAAGTGCAAATGCGAATATTAAGAATGCTCTTTTTGTAGGATCAACAGCTGAACTACAAAAAATGTTGAAAGGAAATAATGAAAGTACTAAAAGCAAAGACATCACACCCGAAAAAGACGATCTTTCAAATTAAAAATTTATATTTCGTACAACATGGCATGGCTTTAAAAGAGATCATGGATGGTGAAGAGATGTTAGATCCTGTAGAGATTATAAGACATGCTATATCAGATAAACCTAGGATAGGTGCTAATGGTACGCCATATATAGAAAAAGAGTTTTCAGTATTAAGAGGTAGTCGTAGAATTACAGCTGCATTGAAAAGAGGTTTTACACATATTGAAGGAGTAATTGTGAATGATGTATAAAGAATATGAATTAGATGAAAGTACTTTTATGGGGGCATGGTATATGCCTGAGGATATTTGTGATGATATTATAGATACTTTTAAAAAAAATAATCATATGTGGTCTAAAGGTGCTGTATTAGAAACAGCAGAAGCAAAAGGTGTAGGTGAATCTGATACAAAAGTAAAAGACAGTTTTGATATTGGTATTCTTGCAAAAGAAAGTTGGTACCCTTTCAATGCATATAAACACCATCTAAATGAAATATTTAAATTATATGAAAACAAGTATGAACCAATAAAAGGTTTAGAAGAGTATGGTATTATAGAAAATTATAATATACAATATTATCCACCAGGTGGTGGTTTTAAAAAGTGGCATTCTGAAAGAACAAATGCAGTATCAGTAAATAGAGAATTTGTTTTTATGACTTACTTAAATGATGTGCCAGCTGGTGGCACAGAGTTTGCATATCAAAAACTAACAACACCTGCTGAAAAAGGATTAACATTAATATGGCCAGCAGCTTGGACGCATACACACAAAGGCGCCTTAGTATTAAAAGAAAAATATATAATAACAGGTTGGTGTGGTTATATAGAACCAAAACTAGTAGATTTTTATATGAACAATTACGGAAGAGGAACAAGTAGTGAGTAGCATAGACGCATACTTAGGTAATCCAAATTTAAAAAAGGTAAACACACCTGTTGAATTTACACAAGAACAAATTGTTGAATATCAAAAGTGTGAAAAAGACCCTTTGTATTTTATGGAAAACTATGTACAAATAGTTTCACTTGACGATGGTTTAGTACCTTTTAAAATGTATGACTTTCAAAGAGAGATTGTAAGAACAATACATGATAACAGATTTACTATATGTAAACTACCAAGACAATCAGGTAAATCAACTACAACTATTTCTTATCTATTACACTATGCATTATTTAATCCCAATTCTAATATTGCCATACTTGCAAACAAAAGTTCTACTGCTAGAGATATCTTAGGTAGATTACAACTTGCTTATGAAAATTTACCGAAATGGTTACAACAAGGTATCATAAACTGGAACAAAGGTAATATAGAATTAGAAAATAAATCTACCATTGTGGCAGCTGCAACATCATCAAGTGCTATTCGAGGTGGTTCATTTAATATTATATTCTTAGATGAGTTTGCTTTCGTACCTGCTAACATAGCAGAAATGTTTTTTAGTTCAGTTTATCCTACAATCTCATCTGGTAAAAATACAAAAATGATTATTGTATCTACACCACATGGAATGAATATGTACTACAAATTATGGACAGACGCTGTTAATAAACAAAACGATTATGTACCTATTGAAGTACATTGGTCAGAGGTACCTGGTAGAGATGAAGAATGGAAAGAAAAGACAATTAGAAACACCTCTGCTGAGCAGTTTCAACAAGAGTTTGAATGTGAGTTTTTAGGTTCAGTCGATACATTAATTTCTCCTGCAAAAATCAAAGTTACTCCATATCTAACTGCCATTGAAAGTAAAAATGGTTTGAAGATGTTTAAGAAACCTCAGAAAGATAGATTATATGTTTGTACTGTTGACGTAGCTAGAGGTACAGAAAAAGATTATTCAGCATTTATAATATTTGATTGTACAAAAATACCATACGAAGTAGTTTGCACATATAAAAATAATGAAATAAAACCTCATGTTTTTCCTAGTATAATAGAACAAGTTTGTAAAGGTTATAATCACGCACATGTACTTTGTGAAGTCAATGATTTAGGACAGCAAATCGCTGATACGTTACACATGGAATTAGAATATGATAATATCTTAATGACAACACAAAGAGGAAGAGCTGGTCAAATATTAGGTGCAATGTTTAGTGGTAGAGGTACATCATTAGGTGTTCGTATGACAAAACAGATTAAGAAAATTGGGTGTGCTAGTATTAAGACACTTGTCGAAGCAGATAAAACTATCATAAATGACTTTCAGATCATAGAAGAAATGTCAACATTTAGTAGGCGTGGAAACTCATGGAGCGCTGAGGACGGGTGTAATGATGATCTTATGATGTGTTTAGTCATATTTGCTTGGTTGACGAACCAGCAGTACTTTAAAGAGTTATCTAATAGTAATATAAGAAGTCTATTATATGAAGAACAGCAAAATTTGATAGAACAGGATATGGCTCCTTTTGGTTTTGTAGATGATGGTACACCGGATGAAGAAAAGGAAATTATTGATGAATATGGTACAGTTTGGCATCCTGTCGTAAGAAAAGGACATTAGGGTTCCAGGTTATTATAAATATCAATGAAAACAATTTTAAATATGGGCGTATGAATAATACGAATATTTGAGGTAGATAATTAGCTAATTTAAAAATAGAGGAGAAAACCTATGGCATTTCAAGTATCACCAGGCGTTCTCGTACAGGAAAGAGATTTAACAAGAATCATTCCTGCAGTATCGACATCAATAGGCGCTTTCGCTGGCGAGTTCAGACAAGGTCCAGTTGATGAGGTAATATCAATCTCTAGTGAACAAGAGTTGGTCGCTACATTCGGAAAACCAGATTCAAGTAACTTTGAAACTTTTTTTTCGGCTGCAAACTTCCTATCATACTCTAACGCACTAAGAGTTGTACGAGCAACCCAAACAGGTTTAGTCAATGCAAGTACCGGTGGAACTGGTATTTTAATTGAGAATACCGAAGATTATCAAAACAATTACTCAGCAGGTCAAGGTGCTGTTGGTAATTTTGCAGCTAGAACAGGCGGAGCATGGGGAAACAATTTATTAGTTTCAACTTGTCCAAGTGCTACTGCATACGAAGAAGTAAATAAGACAACTGTAAATGACGCTTCAACTGCTGTTGGCGATACAACTTTAACACTTACAAGTGGAACAGGTTTTAACGTTGGCGACATCATTAACTTTGCTGAAGTTGGTGGTCATCAATACAGAATTACAGTTGTAGATTCAAACAACATTACGTTTGTAAGAAAAGATACCGGTTCAGGTGGTTTACATACTGCTATTGCAAACGGTTCACAAGTAAGAAGAAGATGGAAGTATTACGACTTAGTCGATGGTGCACCAGGAACTTCAACATGGGCTTCAGAGAGAAGCGGAGTAAATGATGAAATACACGTTGTAGTCGTTGACGAAGATGGTGGTATTTCAGGTACTCCTGGCGAAGTAATTGAAACTTTTTCTAAGTTATCAAAAGCTTCAGACGCAAAATCACCACAAGGCGATAACAACTATTATCCAGATGTAATTTACAATAAATCAAATTACATTTATTGGATGGATCACAACTCAGGTGGTACAAACTGGGGTACTGCAGCTGCAGGTATAACATTTACAGCTGTTAATACACCAACAAATGAAAGTATGTCTGCCGGTGCAAACGGTACAGCCGCTACAACTGCTCAACTAAAAACTGCTTACGAGAAGTTTTCAGATACAGAAACAGTTGACGTTGGTTTAATCATTGCAGGTAAAGGCGACGCTACTCACATTGATAACCTAATCACAGTTGCTGAAGATAGAAAAGACGCTGTTGTATTTGCTTCACCAGAAAGATCAGATGTTGTGAATGTTGCAAACTCAACAACTCAGGCATCCAATGTTAAAGCTTTCTTTAACACGATCAGATCAAGTTCATATGTTGTATTTGATTCTGGTTACAAATATATGTACGACAGATATAATGACGTTTACAGATATGTACCATTAAATGGTGATATCGCTGGTTTAGCTGCAAGAACTGATTTAATTGCAGACAGTTGGTTCTCACCTGCTGGACTAAACAGAGGTATTGTCAGAGGTGCTGTCAAACTTGCGTTCAATCCATCAAAAGCACAAAGAGATGAATTGTATCCTGCTAGAATAAATCCTGTAGTAACTATGCCTGGTCAAGGTACAGTACTATTTGGAGACAAAACAGGTCTTTCAGCTCCTTCAGCATTTGACAGAATAAATGTAAGAAGATTGTTTATCGTTTTAGAAAAGGCAATTGCTACTGCTTCTAAGTTTCAACTTTTTGAGTTCAATGATGAATTTACAAGAGCAAACTTTAGAAACATTGTAGAACCTTTCCTAAGAGAAGTACAAGGTAGACGTGGTATCACAGACTTTTTAGTAGTGTGTGATGAAACTAACAACACAGGCGAAGTAATTGATAGAAATGAATTTTTAGCGGAGATTTTTGTAAAACCTGCTAGAAGTATTAACTTTATCACATTAAAATTCGTTGCAACAAGAACTGGTGTGGCTTTCGAAGAAGTCGCTGGTTAAGGATTAGAGGAGAAATAAAATGGCAAACATTAATGATTTCAAAGCTAAACTAGCTGGCGGTGGCGCTAGAGCCAACCAATTTAAGGTTACAATGCCTTTTCCTGGTTACGCACAGTTAGGTGGAGAAATAGAAGAACTGGCTTTCTTAGCAAAAGCAACATCTATTCCTGCTATGAGTATTGGTACAATACCTGTAAATTTCAGAGGTAGACCAATCAAAATCGCAGGCGATAGAACTATTGCAAGTTGGTCCGTAACATGTTATAATGACACAAACTTTAGATTAAGGGATGCTTTCGAAAGATGGCAGAACGGTATCAACAACATGACAGATAATGAGGGATTAACAAATCCAGCAGACTATCAAGTTGACGCTTTTGTGGATCATTTAGACAGAAACGGTAACACAATTAAACCATATACACTTAGAGGATTATTCCCTACGGATATAGGTGCGATTGGGTTAAGTTACGATACAACAGATGAGATAGAAACATTTGAAGTTACATTTGAATATCAATACTTTGAAACAAGAACAACTACTTAATAGTTGGATAAGTATTAATAGGAGAAATTAGTTATGGCTGAATTATTTGGATTTTCTATTACACGATCTAAAAAAGAGATCGATCCAAAACAAAGCTTTACAACAACACAAGCGGATGACGGTACACAAACCGTCGCCGCTGGTGGTTATTTTGGTCAGTACCTTGATATGGAGGGTACTGCTAAAAGTGAAGCGGATTTAATTAGAAGATATAGAGAAATTGCCTTACACCCCGAGTGTGATATGGCAATTGAGGACATCATCAACGAAGCAGTAGTGTCTAACGAGTTAAAGGATGCTGTACGTGTAAACATCAGCAATCTACCTTATGGTACTGAAGTTAGACGTAGAGTTGAAGATGAGTTTAAAGAGTGTTTAAGGTTGATGAACTTTAACACAAAGGGACATGACCTTTTTAGAAGATGGTATGTTGACGGAAGAATTTACTTTCAAAAGATTATAGACAGAGATAACCCAAAAAACGGTATTACGGAATTAAAATACATTGATCCTAGAAAGATCAAAAAAATAAGAGAAGTTAGAAAAAAAAGACCTGAGGGTGCAGGTCCTAACATGTTGACAGTTGTTGATGAATTTGTTGAATATTATTTATTTAATGAAAAAGGAGTTTCAGGTACTACATCTGGAACAGGAATTAAAATTGCACCGGACACAATTTCATTTTGTCCTTCTGGTTTAATAGACCAGAATAAAAATATTGTTTTATCGTATTTACATAAAGCAATTAAACCTACAAATCAATTGAGAATGATCGAAGACTCGGCAGTTATATACAGAATTGCTAGAGCACCTGAGAGAAGAATATTTAAGATTGATGTTGGTAATTTGCCAAAAGCAAAAGCTGAACAATACTTACGAGATGTTATGGCAAGATATAGAAACAAACTTGTCTATGACGCTTCTACTGGTGAAATCAGAGATGACAGAAACTATATGTCAATGTTAGAAGACTTTTGGTTACCAAGTAGAGAAGGTGGTAGAGGTACAGATATTTCTACATTACCTGGTGGTCAAAACTTAGGTGAAACGGCAGATATAGAATACTTTAGAGCTAAGTTATACAGATCACTAAACGTTCCTGTAAGTAGATTAGAAGGATCACAAGGTTTTAGCCTAGGTCGTTCTACTGAAATTACAAGAGATGAACTTAAATTTACTAAGTTTGTACAAAGACTTAGAAAGAAATTTACTGAGTTATTTAATGATATTTTAAGAACTCAGTTAGTACTAAAACAAATCATTAATGAGCAAGATTGGCAAAGTATTAAAGAAACAATACAATATGACTTCATACAAGACGGTCATTTTGCAGAGTTAAAAGATACTGAGTTGTTAATGGAAAGATTAAGACTTGCTGATACAATGAGAGATTATGTCGGAAAATATTTTTCAGTCGAATATATTAGAAAGAATGTTCTAAAACAAAACGAAAGAGAAATAGAAGATATGAATAAACAAATCAAAAAAGAAATTGATGATGGTGTCATATCTGTTCCACAACAAGACATGCAAATGGAAGATAAAGAATAAGGAATATTAAAATGAGTGAACAAGTAAAAAACTTTATAGATCAAGTAGCCGACGGAAACAATGTTGACGCTGGCGAAGCTTTTAAAGACGCATTAAGAGCTAAAATCGGAGACGCTTTAGATACAAAAAGAAAAGAATTAGCGAGTTCTTTATTTAATAAAGCAAATGCAACACCTGAGGCACAATCATTTAGTGATCCAAAACCAGAGATTGCTGATCCAGGAACTTTTAATCCTGATGGTTCTGTATCAACTGAAAAAGACGGTGAAGCACAAATAAATTTAGCACAGGTACCGACAGATGGCGACGCAGAGAGTAAGTGATCTTTTTGAAGAAAAGAAAACAATAGATTCTAACTCTTTTACTTCACTATCACCTGTGATGAAAGAGGCAGTTGAAACTGTCTTAAAATTATCATCACCTGACGGAGATGTAATAAAGACTTTTGACGAAGCAGTTGATAAAACTGCTACACAATATAAAGTAAACAAACAAGATATTATTGATTACTTTGACAACGAATTAAAGGAACAATTAGGAGAATAAAATGGCACAAACATTTATAGTTAAGGGTAGTGTTATTGATAATCCAAGTGCTAATAATATCGGTAGAGCTAATTTCGTAAGAATGACAGCAACTGCTGATGTTACAGGTACAGTTTTGGATGCAGATGACAATACACTTGGACAATTTTATATGGAGAACGGCAATACCGTTATCATTGAAAAAAATCCTGGTGACAAAATAACATGCGCTACTTCAAAAGCTAGTGCTGTTGGATCACCGAGAAGTTAAGGATAGACAATGGCAGATACAGTTTCAGTACAGACTATAGCCGATACATCTGGTGTAAAATACGTTTGCAAATTAACAAACTTATCAGACGGTACAGGCGAATCATTAGTTAAAAAAGTAGACGCTTCAGCTCTTACTTTTATGACCGAAGATGGTAATAGAAAGATTAGTAAAGTATATTATTCAGTTAATACTAATAATAACAAATCTGCCGTTGAAGTACATTGGGACGGAGAAACTAACGCAACAGCATTATTATTAAGTGGTAATGGTTATTGGGATTTAAGACCAAGTGGTAATGAAATACCTAATAACTCAACTACACCAACAGGTGATGTTTTATTGTCAACTAAGAACTTTGCAGATGGCGATAATTACACGATTATTATAGAGTTTAGATAAAAAACCTTATAAATAGTAATACAAGGAATAGAGAGATGAAATTAATATCCGAAGAAGTTTCAAATGCCGAGTATCTTGTAGAAGAAACTAACGGCAAGAAAAGTTATAAAATTAAAGGCGTGTTCTTACAATCAAACGTTAAGAACCGAAATGGACGAGTGTATCCAAAAGAGATTTTGGAAAACGAAGTGATGAGATATAATAGAGAATTTATCAATAAAAAAAGAGCGTTTGGTGAGTTAGGACATCCTGATGGACCAACTGTGAATTTAGAACGTGTATCACACATGATTACTAAACTTTCACCGGACGGATCAAATTTTATTGGTGAGGCAAAAATTATGGATACTCCATACGGTAAGATTGTAAAAGGTCTTATCAACGAAGGTGCTCAACTTGGTGTTTCAAGTAGAGGTATGGGTTCTTTAATTCAGCGAAATGGCGCAAATTATGTAAAAGATGACTTTTACCTTGCGACAGCAGCTGATATAGTCGCAGATCCGTCGGCTCCAGACGCCTTTGTTCAAGGTATCATGGAAAATAAAGAGTGGGTATGGGACAACGGTGTACTTGTTGAAAAGGATATAGACGCCTGGAAACGACAAGTGCGTGAAGCGAAACAAAGAAGTTTAGAAAATGCGAAACTAAAAGTCTTTGAATCGTTACTTAAAAAACTTTAATTTTATAAATATCTAATAAGAAAAAGAAATTTATAATCGATTATAAACAAGAGGAGATTTCTCAAATGGCCGAAACAGAAAAGCAAATTGAGGCGCTGGAAAACGAAGCAGTAGTGGAAGCTAATGCAGCTAATCCACAGGCTGATGCTCCGAAGAAGAACGCTGTGGCGGCTGAACCTACGCACCTTAAAAATGATGCGGAAGATTTAGGTCCAGCAGTTACTAAACCTACGGACAACAATCCTGACGCAACAAGCAAAACTAAGCCAGTTTCAGGCGACGCTCAACAGAAAAATGCAGGTGCAGGTGACCCTATGCCTAAGTTAAAAGAAGAGCAAGACGAAGCTGAAGAAGGTGCCGAGAAAATCGCTGAAACTACTGATGAAGAAGTTAAAGAAGAAGCAATCGAAGAAGAAAAAATAGATGTTTCTGCTGACGTTGACGCATTAGTAAAAGACGAAGATTTATCGGAAGACTTTAAATCAAAAGCTGCAACAATTTTCGAAGCTGCTGTTAACACAAAAGTTAAAGAAGCTAAAAAGAAAATGATGGCAGGTTATGAAGAGAAGTTAAAAGAAGAAACAGAAGCTGCTAAAGCAGAGATGGTTGAAAAAGTTGACTCATATCTATCATACGTGGTAGAAGAGTGGATGAAAGAAAACCAAATTGCTATAGAGCGTGGAATTAAGGGCGAGATCGCAGAAGACTTTATATCTGGTCTCAAAAAATTATTCGAAGATCATTACATTGATGTTCCGGATGAGAAGTATGATGTACTAGAAGATCAAGCCACTAAGATTGAAACGTTAGAAAGTAAACTTAACGAAGAAATCAACAAGAATGTAGAATTATCTAAACACAACGGTGAGTTAACAAGACAAGACATCATTGATGAAGCGTCAAAAGAACTAGCTGAAACTGATAAAGAAAAATTCAACAAACTTGCTGAAGAAGTTGAGTTTTCAAATGCGGATGAATTTAAGAAAAAAGTAGCTACTATCGCAGAAAGCTATTTTGGACAAAAATCTGAAACATCTAGCGAGCTTGATGATGTAGCGGCAGGCGAAGATACACAAAATGTGGATCTGACCGATGCTATGGCTGCTTATACCGCCGCTATTAGTAAAACTAAAGACATTAAGTTGTCAAAATAATAAGATAGAGGAGAGAATAAGATATGTACTTATCTGAAACTTACGAAAAAAAATGGCAGCCAGTCTTAGAACACGGTGATCTACCAAAGATTACGGATTCATATAGACGTGCCGTTACAAGTGTTATCTTGGAAAACCAAGAAAGAGCACAAAAAGAAGACGCAGCTTTCATTAGTGAAGCAGCGCCTACAAACGCAACCGGTTCTGGTATTAGTAATTGGGATCCAATCCTTATTTCACTAGTAAGAAGAGCTATGCCTAATCTAATCGCTTACGACATTGCTGGCGTTCAGCCAATGACAGGTCCAACAGGACTTATCTTCGCAATGAGAAGTAGATTTACTTCACAGTCTGGTACTGAAGCTATGTTTGACGCAGCTGATACTGATTTCTCTGGTAGAAATGCAGCTGGTTCAAGTGTTGATGGTTTATCATCAACTGCTGACGCTGGTACTAACCCTGCTGTGCTTAACGATGGTTCTCCAGGAACATACACAAGTGGTACTGGTATGACTACAGCCGCTGCTGAAGCCCTAGGTGACGCAGCTGGTAATGCTTTTGCTGAAATGGCATTCTCAATTGAGAAGTCAACAGTAACAGCTAAGTCAAGAGCTCTTAAAGCAGAGTACACTATGGAACTTGCACAAGATTTAAAAGCAATCCATGGTTTAGACGCTGAAACTGAACTTGCAAACATTCTATCTGCTGAGATCCTTGCGGAAATCAACAGAGAAGTTGTAAGAACAATCTACATCAACGCTGAAAAAGGTGCTAGTGCAAACACTGGTACTGTGAACACAACAACTGAAGGAATCTTTGACTTAGATACTGACTCAAACGGTAGATGGTCTGTTGAAAGATTTAAAGGTTTAATGTTCCAAGTTGAGAGAGAAGCAAATGCTATCGCACAAAGAACACGAAGAGGAAAAGGTAACATAATTATCTGTTCTTCAGACGTTGCTAGTGCATTACAAATGGCAGGTGTTTTAGATTACGCTCCAGCACTTAACAATAATCTAAACGTAGACGACACAGGTAATACTTTTGCAGGTGTTTTAAATGGTAGATTTAAAGTGTACATAGATCCATATAGTGCAAACAACACAGCGAAGCAATACTTCGTAGTTGGTTATAAAGGTACTTCACCTTATGACGCAGGTATGTTCTATTGCCCATATGTTCCACTACAAATGGTGAGAGCAGTTGGACAAGACACTTTCCAACCGAAAATCGGTTTCAAAACTAGATACGGCTTACAAGCAAATCCTTTTGCTGAAGCAGGTACTGGTGACGCAGCTGTTATTAACGGTTCTGGTTCTGCTAACTCAAACAGATACTACAGAAGAGTTCAAGTTTCGAACTTAATGTAATCCATACTGTTTGGTACGTTAACCAAATTAAGAAGGGGAGGGTTGAAAAATCTTCCCCTTTTTTTATGCCTATTTGATGGATAAATATAAGTATGACAACTACAAATAGTTTTTCACGCCAACCTACTAATTTGGACTATGCAAGTCCAACTCAGTTTAAATTTAACATTTTAAAACTGCCTAAAGTAGAGTTTTTTTGCACAGCTGTAAATATACCTGGTATTACATTAGGTACTGCTGAATTTGCAACACCACTTAAAAATATACCACTTCCAGGAGATAAACTTTCATATGACCCATTAAACATGACGTTTTTGGTAGATGAAAATTTAGAGAACTGGCAAGAGATACATGGTTGGATGAGAGGATTAGGATTTTCTGATAGTTATAATGACTATAGAGGTATCTTAGCTGCAGGTAAAGATAGATTTCCTGGTTCAGATGTACCTAGTTTAGAAACTATTGGTAAAACAAAATATGGACCGTCTAAAGATGGTGGTACATATTCAGACGCAACATTAACTATTTTGTCTAGTAAAAACAATGCTCTATTGGAAGTAAGATTTTCAGACTTATATCCTGTTAGCATTACTGGATTGAATTACGATCAACAACCTACAGACGTGGATTATTTGACGGCTAGTGTAGTATTCGGTTATAAAATTTACAACTTTGCAGATGTAAATGCCGCTTCAACTAGCTTAACTACATCATAATAACCTTTACATTTTAAGGGTTTTGTGATATAATGAGGATATTATGGATATAGAACAATTACAAACTGAAGCTGATAAAGATTTAAAAATTAACGATACAGAGTTAGATTTAGAATCATTAAAGACGCCTCAATTACACAACAAATATTTAAAACACCTAAACAAGTTTAAATTACTTCTTACAAAATCTCAAGCAGACTTAAATACTTTAAGACGTGATAAATGGGAATATTATACAGGTAAAGCTGACGCTTCTGTATATGCACAAAAACCATTTGATCTAAAAATATTAAAAACAGATATAGATAAGTACCTGAATGCTGATGAAGATTTACAAAGATTATCACAAAAAGTAGAATACTTAACAACAGTAATAGATTTCTTAGATAGAACTTTACGTCAAATTACTAATAGAACATTTACTATAAAAAATGCAATCGATTGGCGAAAGTTTACTAGTGGTGCGATCTAATGTATACCAAGTACGATTACTGGATATTTCGTGGCTCTATTGATAAAGAAGTCTGTTCAAATATTATTGAAATAGGCAAATCACAAATAGAACAAGATAAAGAAAAAGGTATAGACGTAACAGGTCTTACTGGTGGTAATTCAGAAAAAACAGATGATGATGTTAGATTAGCGTTAGGTGAAAGAACTTTACAACAAGCTAAAAAAGAGTTTGGTCTAAACGATCAAAACATTTACGATAAAACTTATATTAGAGATAGTGAAATTACTTGGTTGAATAGAAACAAATATGATTGGATTTATTCTACAGTTGTTGAATATGTAAACCAGGCAAACTTTGACGCAGGTTGGAGATATGATATAGATAGTTTTGATGATATACAATTTACAACTTATAGACCTGGTGGATTTTATGGTTGGCATCCAGATGGTGGTTCAGATCACTTTGCTAAATTAAAAAGAGATATTCCTGGTGTAACTACAAAAGAAGAAAAAGGTAGATTTACACATACACAATCAGCTGATAGAGTAGGTAAGATAAGAAAATTATCTGTAACTGTAAACTTAAATAGTGGTGATGATTATATGGGTGGTGATCTTAAATTTTCTTTAGATGAACACCAAACAAAATATGATAGTAAAGAATTAATAATAGATGAGGCAAAACAACCCGGTACAGTTATTGTTTTTCCAAGTTATAAGTATCATTGTGTAACACCTATTACACATGGTGTTAGATATTCACTTGTTTTGTGGATGTATGGAAGGCCGTTTAAATAATGAAGTCAACAGAATTTTTTGAAGCATATAGTTATCTACCTATAGAGGGTATCATTTCGCCAAATATGGCACACTTTCTATATAACTATGTTAAACAAAATGCATATAGATTATCTGTATTAGAAAATATGGATAAAGACATGCAAGATATAACACTAAGAGAATATCATGGAGTATTTGATGATACACAAGCTTTTGGTGATTTTAGTAAATATGGTGATCCTACATTTGATACTTTAATGTGTTATATAAAACCTCAATTAGAAATATTAACAGATTTAAAACTAACTGAAACTTATTCTTATCATAGATTATATACTGAGGGTACAGAATTAGCTAGACATAAAGATAGACCAAGTTGTGAAATAAGTATGACATTATGTCTAGGATATGATATAATGAATTTGCCTAAAGATCAACAAGATTGGAACTGGCCTATGTGGGTAAATACACATGATGAAGATAGAGAAGTTTTTATGAAACCTGGAGACGGTATCATTTATAGAGGTTGTGATATTGAACATTGGCGTTTACCATTTACAGGTAAAAATCATGCACAAGTATTTTTACATTATAATAGTGAATTAAAAAACAAATTTGATAATAGACCATACGTAGGAATGCCTGGTTCCTATCGTTCTAAATAGTTTTATGACGACAACAAGATATTTGATTATAGATAAAAAAGATGAAGTATATCTTAAAATAGAAGCTGACGCCGATATTAGAAGAGAACTTGGACAGTATTTTACATTTGAAGTACCTGGTTTTAAATTTATGCCACAATATCGTAATAAGGTATGGGACGGCAAGATTAGATTATTTTCTTATGCAACTGGTCAAATTTATGTAGGTCTATATCCTTATATTGTTAATTGGTGTAACGAAAACAAAGTACAGATTGTTGATGGTACTAAGATAAAAGATAATGAAATAGATGAAAAGTATATTGACAATTTTCTTAAAGCATTAAAAATACCAAAGATACAAATAAGAGATTATCAGAGAGAGGCATTTATACATGCTGTTAAAAAAGATAGAACTTTGTTGTTATCACCTACAGCTTCTGGTAAATCACTTATCGTTTATCTAATATTAATCTATAATCTACTAAGATTAAAAGATAAGAAGAATAATAAAGTATTAATTATTGTACCTACAACATCTTTAGTAGAACAGTTATTTAAAGATTTCAAAGACTATGGTTATAATAGTGAAAGAAATGTACATAAAATATATCAAGGACATGGTAAAGATACAAACAAAAGAGTTGTTATATCTACATGGCAATCTATTTACAATCAACCTAAAAAATGGTTTGAACAATATGGTATGTTAATAGGTGATGAGGCACACTTATTTAAAGCTATATCATTAACGAAGATACTAACAAAATTAGATAAATGTAAATATAAAATAGGTCTTACAGGTACTTTAGATGGTACAAAAACTCACAAATTAGTATTAGAAGGACTATTTGGTTCTGTAAATAAAGTTGTATCTACAAGTAAACTACAAGAAAATAAACAACTTGCAGATTTAAAAATATTGTGTCTGATATTAGAATATGACGATATGGCTAGAAGTTTTTTAAAAGATAAAAACTACCAAGAAGAAATGGATTTTTTGGTATCTAATGAAAAGAGAAATAAATTTATTCGTAACTTGGCATCCAATTTGCAAGGTAACACATTGTGTTTATTTCAGTATGTTGAAAAACATGGTAAAGACTTATACGAATCAATAAAAGAAAAAGCAACAGATAAAAAAGTGTTTTACGTACACGGAGGAGTTGACGCAGATGAAAGAGAAAAGATTAGAGAAATTACGGAGAAAAGTGATAACGCCATTATTGTGGCTTCTTACGGCACTTTCTCAACCGGAATTAATATACGGAACTTGCATAACATTATTTTTGCTAGTCCTTCTAAATCTCGCATAAGAAATTTACAATCTATTGGTCGTGGTTTAAGACTAAAGGATAACGATGGTACAGCTACATTATATGATATAGCTGACGATTTAACGTATAAAGAAAAAGAAAATTATACGTTGGCACATTTTAGAGAAAGGATTAAGATATACGGTGGGGAAGAGTTTAATTACGAAATCCACAGCGTTGAACTTAAATAAATAGTAATATGGACAAAAACACAATATCAAAGGGTGTAAAGATTGTTAAGTTAATGAATGGTGACGATATAGTTACTGTTCTACCTAAAGAACAATTAGACGATAAATCGCCGTTCCTGAGATTAAGCAAACCATTACAAATTAAGTATGTACCTCAATTTACTGATAGTGGTTTTAAAGATTATGTAGCTTTAATTCGGTGGACAAACTATACACATGATGAAATCGTTTCTATCCCTAAAGATAAAATATTAACTATCACAAACGCTTCTAATGAAATGACTAAATCGTATAATGTTATAAGTACGAGTTACGGTCAACTGGAAGAGAAACAAAAGAATGATAAGATATACTCACAAGAAAGAATGACAGATGAGAAAAATGAAGAGTATAACGAGATATTTGATGAGTTTAGAGATATTAAGAAGACTGTACACTAGTAGCTGGTGGTTCTCTCATTAACCGGGGACACCCCCTATTATAGGTATTTTGGCAACATTGTCAATAGTGGAACGAACCGAAACCGAAAAATTTTAGTGTAATAAAAATGATGAATTATATAATACTGGCATTGACAATTTAGACAACTTATAGTATATTGGAGATATTATGGCACAAACAAAAAAGAAACCGGAACATTACGTAGATAATAAACAATTTCTACAAGCAATGATTCTTTATCGTAAATCTGTAAACAAGGCAAAAAGAGCTAAAGTTGAAAAGCCACCAGTTACAGATTATATCGGTGAATGTTTTTTAAAAATTGCAAACCACCTATCATATAGACCTAACTTTATAAACTATACATTTAGAGATGATATGATTAGTGATGGTATAGAAAACTGTTTACAATACTTAGATAATTTTAACCCAACAAAATCAAATAATCCATTTGCTTATTTTACACAAATCATTTATTTTGCATTTATTAGAAGAATACAGAAAGAAAAGAAACAAGTAACAATCAAACAAAAACTAATAACAGAAGCAAACTATGATGATATGACATTGCAACCTGGAGAAGATAGAGAATTTAAAAATCAATTTACAGAGTTTTTACAAAAGAATACAGTTGTAGATGAACCTGTTAAAAAAGAAAAGAAAAAACGAAAAGCAAGGAAAACAAAAAGTACTTTAGAATATTTTATGTGATGAAAACATTTATATTTCCAAGTGAAATATATGAGTTCAAGTTGAATGTGAATAATGAAGAACTTGCACAACATATTTTACTATTAGAAAAAGAAACAGATACAATCAACCTATCAAATGTAGGTGGTTGGCAAAGTGATGATGAGTTTATACAATCTCAACAAGCTGAAGAGGTAAAAGAAGAAATTGCCAATGCTGTTGTAGGTGTTTGTAATTCATTACCTTATAAAAAATCTGTTAAAGTAATTATGGATAATGGTTGGGCAAATGTCAACCGTTACAAAGATTATAATAATACACATGAACACCCACATTGTATTTGGTCGTGTGTTTATTATGTACAAGCTAATGATGATACAGGCAATCTAACATTTTTAGATCCTAAGGTGAAAAGAACTATGTATAATGATGAGATTTATTTAGAACAACTATCAAATCCAGCAAGTGCATTTACCTATCAATGTATACCTCAAACAGGTAAACTAATTGTATTTCCTTCTTACTTATCACATAGAGTAGAACCTAACCCCACAGCTCATCCTAGAATTAGTATTAGTTGTAACTTTTATTTAGAATTATGAAAATAGCTTTATTAAACGATACCCATTTCGGTTGCAGAAACGATAGTCCTGCCTTTATAGAATATCAAAACAAATTTTATAATGACACCTTTTTTCCTTATTTAATAGAAAATAATATTGACACCTTAGTACACTTAGGTGATGTTGTTGATAGAAGAAAGTTTATTAACCACAACACAGCACACAATTTTAAGAAAGTATTTTGGGATAGATTAGAAGAGTTAGGTATTGATACACATATTATTATAGGTAACCACGACACCTATTACAAAAATACAAATGAAGTAAACGCATTACAGAATTTAAATATTAATAAGAACGCTAAGATTTATACAGCTGCGACAGATGTAAACATTGGTGGTTTAGATATACTATTTTTACCATGGATTTGTGATGATAATTTAGAAGATAGTTTGTTATCTATTGACAATACATCAGCTGAGATAGTTATGGGACATTTAGAAGTAAAAGGTTTTGAAATGCATAAAGGTGTATTCAATGACCATGGTTTAGAGAAAGATCAATTTACAAAGTTTGAAAAGGTTATGTCTGGTCACTTTCATAAGAAGTCAGATGATGGTCGTATTCATTATTTGGGAACACAATATGAAATTACATGGTCAGATTATAAATGCCCAAAAGGCTTTCACATTTTTGACACAGGTACAAGAGAGCTAGAAAGAGTATCAAACCCTTTAAGAATGTTTAAAAAGTTTTACTATGATGATGTAGGTAAAGATTATACAAATATAGACCTATCTGAATATGATAATTGTTTTGTTAAGATATTTGTACAAAATAAAAATGATGATGATATGTATAACAACTTATTAGAAAAATTTTATAACACTATTAACGTACATGAATTACAAATTGTAGATACACCAAGTGATTTGACCACAAGTGTGAGAGAAGATATATTGGATCACGGTGAAGATACTTTAACCTTTTTAGGTAATTATATCGACCAAATACAAACAGATGTAAATAAAGACAAACTAAAGAAGTTTGCAAAAGAGTTATATACGGAGGCAAGTGAATAATGGAATACTTTAATTGGGGACCTTTAGTTGGTATCTTTAACGTAGAACAAAGTTTTTGTGATGAAATGTTACGTAGAGGTTACCTTACAAAAGAACCAGCACATCAACAACTAGCTGGTCATTTTAAAACAGAATATCTTTTTAATAAAGAAGATATGGGTTATTTCGTAGAACAAACACAAGAGTATTTCAATGAATATATGGATAGTTCTAGTAATCATTTTAATTCATATAAGCCAAAGAATTTGCATTTAGAAAGTTTATGGATTAATTATATGGGACCTAATAATTTTAATCCAGTACATACACATACGGAAGATTTATCTTTTGTACTATACTTAGATGTACCAAAAGAATTAGAAGAAGAAAATAAAAATGAAAGAAATAACGATCAATACGGTGGTCCAGGTGCTATCACATTTATGTGGGGAGAAGGCAGTACTAATGATGTCATTGTAGCCAACAATAGATTACCTAAAACAGGAGAGTTTTATATCTTTCCTACACATTTAAGACATATGGTTTATCCTTTTAAATCAGATGTAACAAGAATATCTGTGTCAGGCAACTTAGGGTATGTAAATGATAGCATTTAAAAAAATAAGATATAAAAACTTTTTATCAACAGGTAATACACCTATTGAAATAAACTTTGATGAAGCTCAAACAACTTTAATTGTAGGTAATAATGGTAGTGGTAAGTCAACACTATTAGACGCATTATGTTTTGTATTATTTAACAAACCATTTAGAATTATTAAGAAAGAACAAATGGTAAACACTATTAATAGTAGTGACGCCATGGTCGAAGTATTTTTTGATGTAGGTACTAAACAGTATCAAATACGAAGAGGTATCAAACCAAACATATTTGAAATCTTTTGTAATGGTGAACTTATCAACCAAGAAGCTAATAATATAGATTATCAAAAATACTTAGAACAAAATATAATGAAACTAAATTATAGATCATTTATTCAGGTGGTAATACTAGGTTCATCATCATACGAACCATTTATGAAGATGAAACCACGTTATAGACGTGAAGTTGTTGAAGAGATACTTGATATTAGAGTTTTTGGTCTTATGGACTTAATATTACGATCTCAACAGAGTGATCTACAGAAAAAGTTAACGGAGGTGCGTCACCAATGCGATTTGATACGTACCAAATACGAAACAGAAGCAAAGTATCTAAAGTCATTGGAAGCACAAGGAAATGACAACCAGGCGGTTAAACAAAATAAACTAGAGGATAACACTAGAAAAAGTGCAGAATTTGAAACAAAACTACAAAACATCAATGAAGAGATTGCCGTAGCTACAAATCAACTAGTAGATGAACCTAAAACAAAAACCAATCTATCTAAATTAGAAAAGTTAGAAGCAAAGATAGATAATAATATTATATCACATAAAAAGACATTGGCATTTTTCAAAGACAATGATACTTGTCCTGTATGTACACAACATATTGATGAAGAGTTTAAAGAAAATAAATGTTCACATACTGAAACAAAGGTAAATGAACTACAAGGTGGTTATGAAAAGTTATTAGAAGAAATATCTAAACATGAAACTAAACTATCTGAGTTTGGTGTTATATCAAAAAAGATACAAGACATGAATATGGATGTTGCCAGAATTAAAACATCATTGGAAGGTATTAAATCTCAGAGTGACCATATACAAGAAGAACTAAAACTAGTAAATAGAAGTAAAGTAGATACTGATAGTATTCACAAAGAACTAGAACAAATGATGTTATCACTAAAAGAAGAAGAACAAAATTTAGATAAAGTAAAAGAAGAAAAAGGTTATGTAGATGTATTAAGAGAGATACTAAATGACAAAGGTGCTAAATCTAAGATTATAAAGAAGTATGTACCTATAATGAATAACTTAATTAACAAGTATCTACAAGCTATGGATTTCTTTATATCATTTAATTTAGATGAAGAGTTTAACGAAACAGTAAAAAGTAGATTTAGAGATACCTTTAATTACAATAACTTTAGTGAGGGTGAAAAGATGAGAATAGACCTTGCATTATTATTTACTTGGAGAGATATTGCAAGATTAAAGAATAGTACAAACACCAACTTATTAATACTTGATGAAATATTTGATAGTAGTTTAGATGGTCAAGGAACAGATGATTTTTTTAAGATTATAAATTCTTTAGAAAAAGAAAATATCTTTATTATATCACACAAAGGAGATATACTGTTTGATAAATTTAAGAATGTAGTTAAGTTTGAAAAATACAAAAACTTTACAAGGTTACAAAATGCATAACGAAATACATTTACTATTTGGTACACCTGTTTATATAAGTGGTGATTCGTATAATCTACCTGAGGAAGACTTGTTTCATGTTAATACACAAGAAACTTATCCAAATGAGGGTGGTAATGCAACATCAAAAAATACTTATATACTAGAACAGTTTCCAGATTTAAAAGAATGGATACTAGATCAAGTAGAACTTTATAAAACAGAGGTTTTAAAAATACAAGATGAAGTGTTTTTTGGCATAACTCAAAGCTGGTTAAATTACAATAATAAAAAATCATCTCACCATACACACAATCATAGAAATAGTGCTATATCTGGTGTATTCTATATTGAGGGTACAACACCAATAAGATTTGAAAGAAAAGAACATTACTTTCCACAATTTGATTTTAATTATAGTGAATATACTCCTTATAATTCTAGTCAGTATGATATACAGGTAAGTCCTGGTAAGTTATTTTTATTTCCCTCTACATTAAATCATAGTGTATTGAGTAATGAAGATGATAAAGTAAGAATTAGTTTGGCGTTTAATACGTGGATGAAAGGAACAATAGGTGATACAGAGTGCAATACCAAATTGAAGTTATAGATAATTTTTTAGAAGAGAACTTAGCTCAGTACGTAGAGAGAAAAGTAGATAATTCACATTTTCCTTGGTACTTAATAAAGAATGTAAACAAAGAATCAACACCAAATGATTATCAGTTTATGCATACTATAGTTGATTATGGTAATGAAAATAGTCATTATTTTAAGATAATAGAACCACTATTGACAAATTTAAAGAAACCAGTTAAAATAGTAAGAGCAAGAGTTAATTTATTTTGTAAGGCAGATACAAGTAAAGGTTTAGGGTTTCATCAGGATATTATGGATGATGAAGACCACAAAACTTTATTATATTACATAGAAGATAGTAATGGTTATACAGAGTTTAATGACGGACAAAAAGTAGAAAGTAAAAGAAACAGAGCAGTAATATTTGACGCACACCTTATACATCAAACAGTTACACAAACAGACAAACTTTTTAGAACAAATATAAATATTAATTATACAGAGGAAGTATGAAAGAACTAAAACTAATACCACCAACAGACGCAAGAGTCAAAAACGCAATCGCACCTTTCACAGACGAAATGTTAAAAGATGAAGGATTTGAAAATAGAAAAGAATTAGCTGACGCTATGTTTGACACTATGCAAAAAAGTGGTGGCATAGGTCTAACTTGTAATCAAGTTGGTTTACCTTTTAACTTCTTTGTCTTAGGTGGACATCCTGAGATAGAAAAGGGCATGAGATTAGATTGTTTTAATCCTATGATTATTTCATCTGGCGAGGATAAAGTTATGATGAAAGAGGGTTGTCTAACTTATCCATTTGTTTTCTTAAACGTTAAACGACCACGTAAGGTAGTTGTTAAATATGAAGACGTTGATGGCAATTTACAAGAAGGCCATTTAGACGGACTAATGAGTAGAATATTCCAACATGAATATGACCATATATTAGGAAGAACTTTTTTAGAACATGCAAGTAAATTAAAAGTAGATAGAGCATTTGCAAAAGCTAAGAAAGAGTTTGAAAGATGGACTAAAAACAATGCCTCAGTACAAAATACATAATTTATTTCCTACAGTATTATATGAAGACCATATAGACCCACATCCAGATTGGATAGAAACAGCTAAAGGCTTAGATTATGAACGTATGGACTCAGATAATGGTTTCTATACAAAAGATAAGTATATTTTAAATAATCAAAATTTTACAGATTTAAGAACTTCTATAGTAGAAAATGTTGAAAGATATTGTTACGATTATTTCAAAGTAAAAAGAAATGCTAAAATTGATGTAACAAATTCTTGGATAAACATACATAAACCAAAAGATTGGGGTCAAAGTCATATACATGGCAACTCAATATTAAGTGGTGTTTATTATTTAAATACGCCATCCGAATCAGGTGATATTAGTTTTAATAGACCAATGACATCTTCTATGCCTTTTAATTCTATGTTTCATATGGATTGGTCAGAGGTTAACATGCAAAATTGTGATAATTATAAACTAACACCTAGTCAAGGAATGATAGTGATATTTCCTAGTTGGTTACAACATGCAATAACACGTAATAATACACAAGAAGATAGATATTCTCTAGCTTTTAATGTATGGTTTAGAGGTAATATAGGTGAAGACGAACACGAAGTATCCTTATAACCTTGACATTTTTTAACTTTTAGTATATTATGTAATTATGGGATATTCGTGGAATAAAGAAATGACAATAGATGACCAATGGCAAAGTTGGCAAGATAATACCGATTTGTCTAAGGTTCCTAATATTGACACCGAAAAACTAAAAGAAACAATCATTAAAGATTTACAGTTTGTATCAGCTATGACGGTACAAGAATATACACTTTATCAAAAATATCAGGAAGTAAAATTTAGATACCCTACATTAGAAACAAATAGTTTCTTTGATGATAAACCTGCAATGGCAAGACCAGAACAGGCAACAGTTATACAAGAAGTAAAGAATAACTTTTGGTTACCTGAAGACCCCGAAGAATATCAAAACTTACAACCAGAATTAATTTGGACAGATGGTGCTGAGGTACAATCACATACAAATGCCAAAGGTTCAGAAATCTGGAATGCATTAAGAACATTTTTATCTACTATGAAAAACAATAGTAATATTGGTAGAAATCTAAACTTTTTAGTCAGAGATAAAGTAACACAAAAATACTTAGGTGTTATTTGTATGAGTAGTGATTTCTTAGACCTTACACCACGTGATGAATATATTGGTTGGGAACGAGAAGCTAAAACTCAGAGAATGATTAATCATACTTGTATTGGTAGTACGATTGTTCCTATACAACCACTTGGTTATAATTTAGTAGGTGGTAAATTACTTGCGTTATTATGTTTATCAGATACAGTAGAAAAAACATGGGAACATCAATACAAAGATAAGTTAGTTGGTGTTACAACTACAAGTTTATATGGTAAAACTAAAGTAATACCATTATCACAATATGATAGATTAAAGAACTGGAAGAAAATGGGTTGGACAGCTGGTTCAGTTTCATACGAACCAGAGAAAACAACTAATACTATGATACAACAATGGTTGATGAAAAATCATACATACAAATACTTTGAATGGTATGTTGCAAAGAAACCTAGTGGACAACCACATAAGAGAGATCATAGAAATAGAAGTAGAGCATTTACATATAGTAAATTAGGTGTTGATAAAAAGCTACAAAAGTCTGAACATGCTAGAGGTATATACTTTGGTGAATTATATGAAAATACGAATCAGTTTTTAAGAGAAGAAATAAAAGAAGATAAACTAGTAAGAAAATTTGATAATTCAGTAGAAGCATTAACTGATTTATGGAAGAATAAGTATGCTAGAAAAAGACTAGCCAGTTTAAAAAAACAAGATAGAGTATCAAAAGAAACACATTTTTATGATGATATTATATATTTAAATTGGGAAGAATGTAAGAATAAGTACTTGCAGGACGTTGGAAGATAGTTACGATTCGTTAGAATCGAACAAAACCAGAACAAATATAGTCAAAAAACCTTTATTTTCCAACGAAAATAAAACGCTTGACATTTACGATCTTTTCCTTTAGGATGGATTTATAAATGAAAAAGGACACTATGAAAAACACTAACACACAAAACATTGATATCAATGTAAAGAATCAATTAGCTAAGTTGATTGCGTCTGAAAACATTATAGTTAGACACAATAATGTTAAGACAGCTTCTTTTGATACTAAACAAAGAATATTAACTCTCCCTATTTTTAAACAACATGACGGTGATGTAACAGATATGTTAATAGCACATGAATGTGCCCACGCCTTATGGACTCCAAGTGAATCATTTATTGGTATTGATAGTAATGAATTAAGATCATATGTTAATGTTTTAGAAGATACTAGAATTGACAAGTTAATTCAAAAGAAATATCCTGGTTGTGTTAGAAATTATCAAAACGGTTACAGAATTTTAGATAAAAGAAATTTCTTTGGTATTATCGGTAAAGATGTTAACAAAGATTTAATGATTATTGATAAAATTAATCTTAGAAGTAAATCACAAAATACTATTGGTTTTAATTTCAACAAAGAAGAAGCTGATTGGGTTTCTAAAGTTGATGGTCTTAAAACTTTCAAAGATGTTATTGCTCTTGCAAAAGAAATGTTAGATTGGCAAAAAGATCAAGTAGAACAAATGCAAAAACTACCTGATTTTGACCAATTAGAACTTGCTAAGAACTATGATTTAGATGATGATATGGATTATGATGATGACAATTCAGATGACAATTCAGATCAACAAGATGATTTTTCAGATAATTCAGACTCAGATCAAATGAAATCAGAGGAGAAAAAAGATGAAAACCAAGATGGTGAAGAGCAAGATACAAACTCAGATAACGGTAAAGAAGGCAAAGAAGAAGAAGAAGAAAAAGCTGATGACAAAGATTCAACTAAAGCTTCAGACGGTGCCGGTGGCGGTAAGTTAGTATCTATTACTGATAAGACATATCAGGACAAGACACAACAAGAACTAGTAAAAAATGATAGTCACGGTTTTGTTTACTCTAACTTTCCAGAATCAAATTTACAAAATACTCTACATACTTACAAAGACTATCTAAAAAATATGAGAGGATATTATGCTAAGTACAATAGTAGTACTGATATTAAATTTAAAGAATGGTTGAAATCAGATTGGAAAAAGTGGAAATTAGATAACAAAAAAACTGTTAACTATCTAGTAAAAGAATTTGAAATGAAAAAATCAGCTACTGCTTATAAAAGAGCAACAACTGATAAAACTGGTATCTTAGATCCAATAAAACTTAAAAACTACAGATTTTCAGATGATATCTTTAAAAGAGTTACTATGTTACCTGATGGTAAAAACCACGGTATGATGATGTTATTAGATTGGTCTGGTTCAATGTCAGATTGTATTGACAAGTCAGTTAATCAGATTATCAACTTAGTAGAATTTTGTAAAAAAGTAAATATACCTTTTGAATGTTATTTCTTTGGTAGTAGAAATTCTTACCAAGAAAATCCAAGACAATCATTTAATACAAAAACTGGTGACTTTGGATTAGAAAACTATAATCTAGTAAACATTGCTTCTCACAGAATGAAAAAAACTGAATTAGATGAGGCTCTTATGTATCTTTATTCTATGGGTCAATATTATCATTACAACTATAACAGAGGTTGGAGAAGAAGTATGACTTATGATGACAGATATAATAATCCTGCTTACGATAATATCGGTATGCCTTATGATTATCATTTAGGTAACACACCTTTAAACGAAGCATTAGTTACTATGAATACTTTAATACCTATGTTTCAAAAGAAATATAAAGTTGAGAAGCTATCTTTTATTACAATTACAGATGGTTCTTCAAACGGTATGAGAAAAAGACATATCTATTCAAATGAAAACATGGAACCTAATAATGAATATGATAAGAATTTAATCTTAGTTAACAAGAAAAAAATGTATGATTGTGGCAGAGGTTATGGCCATGATGTTACTGCTAAGTTATTAGAAAATCTTAAACAAAGTTATAATGTTAATGTGATTGGTTTCTTCCTTGTTAAAAGAATGAGACCACATCTTTTAGAATCTTACGTAGAAGGCGATTGGTCTGAGAGAAGAATTAAATCAGAAAAATTAAAAGCTGATATGAGAAAACATAAATGTTGTGAGGTACCACAAAGTGGTTACAACAAATATTTCTTAATCAATGGTAAAGATATGGATATTGAAAATTTTGATATCTCTGAGGTTGAGATTAAGAAAGGAACTGCTTCTGAATTTAAACGAATCTTTGGTAAATCAATGAAGAATCGTGTTGTTTCCAGAATGGTTTTAAACAAATTTATCGAGGAGGTTGCATAATGATAGGCGGAAATCGTTACCTGGTAACGAAAATAAAACGCTTGACATTTGCGCCGTTTTCCTTTAGGATGGTATTATAAATGAAAAAGAAAGGACATTACACTATGTTAAACACTAAACAAATAGAGTTTGTTTCTCACGCTGTTAAGATGTTTGGTTCTAACGAACTTAACGCTAATCAGTTAAAAGAAGCAAATGCTCACTTTGGGGCTAAATATGCACCTCAATGGTTAATAAAAAATGATGACTACAAAATAGGTAAGATCGAAGGCAAAATGATCTTCAAATTACCTAAAGAAGACGGCGAAGCCGTTGCTTCTGTAGCTTCTACAACTCAATCAACAGTTTCAGAACCAGTTGCCGAGAAAGTTTTATCTAAGGCGTCTGAGTCAGAAACCAAACACGAAGCTGCTTACATTGTTTCATCACTAACAGGAAATATTGTTCCAAAAAAAGATCCTGTTTTTGTAAGTTTCGGTAACTATCCAGATATTAAATCGATTGTTAAGTCTGGTATGTTTTATCCAGTTTTCATTACTGGTCTTTCTGGTAACGGTAAGACTATGGGTGTAACCCAAGCGTGTGCTGAAAACAAAAAAGAATTAATCAGAGTCAATATTACAATTGAAACTGATGAAGACGACCTATTAGGTGGTTATAGATTAAAAGACGGTCAAACTGTATGGCAGAATGGTCCTGTAATCGAAGCCATGGAACGAGGCGCTGTTCTTCTCTTAGATGAGATCGACCTTGCTTCTAATAAGATTATGTGTTTACAACCGATCTTAGAAGGTTCTGGCGTCTTTGTTAAAAAGATAAACAAGTTTGTAAAACCTGCTCAAGGTTTCAACGTGATTGCTACTGCCAATACAAAAGGTCAAGGTAGTGATGACGGTAAGTTTATCGGTACTAATGTACTTAACGAAGCTTTCTTAGA
>Ga0181422_1000018_pt1 | contig 45402 bp, 45 predicted proteins | sample 45SPOviralmetaG_FD_130147 | JGI IMG/M metagenome (GOLD analysis project Ga0181422, IMG submission 130147) | Marine viral communities from the oligotrophic San Pedro Time Series (SPOT) site, San Pedro Channel, CA, USA - 45 SPOT_SRF_2013-07-18 | ecosystem: Environmental > Aquatic > Marine > Strait...
AGGAGGAAGAGAAGAGGAGAAACATTGATAACGCGATACCAGGGCCAGTAAAGTTAAATACTTCAAATTCTTTTTTATCTTTGCCATTTTTCGAAGTCCACTTAACTTCCATTTTACCTTCACCTGGAATTAAAAAATCAGTTGCACGATATTGATCACCAAAAGCATGTCTTCCAATAACAATTGGCTGTGTCCAACCTGGAACTAGTTTTGGAACATTTTTACAAATAATGGGCTCTCTAAAAACTGTTCCACCTAATATGTTACGAATAGTTCCATTAGGTGATCTCCACATTTTTTTTAATTTAAACTCTTCTACCCTTGCTTCGTCTGGAGTAATAGTAGCACATTTAACACCCACACCATATTGCTTGATTGCATTTGCCGCATCTATGGTTATTTGATCATTTGTTTTATCTCTACTTTCCATTCCTAGATCGTAATATTTTAGATCTACATCAAGATAAGGCTTAATAAGTTTATCTTTAATAAATGACCATATAATCCTAGTCATTTCATCACCATCTAGCTCAACAACTGGGTTTTTAACTTTAATTTTTGCCATAAAATATAGATTGATTAACTGTGATTTTTATACATATTAAGAAAAAATTATCAAACTTAAAATTATGTTTAACACAATTTTTCCAAAGATACATAAAGAAGGTTATAAATTTTTAGCTATTTCAATTTTAGCTACATTTTTAGTTTTATTGTTCTCTAAATTTCTAGGATTTGCATTAATAATAATAACAATATGGGTCTATTATTTTTTTAGAGATCCAGAGAGATACTCTATAAATGATGACAGCTATTTAGTAAGTCCAGCAGATGGTTTAATTACAGATATATCAGAAAGAACAGGACCTGAAGAACTAAGGCTGGAAAACACTACGTATACTCGAGTTAGTGTTTTCATGAACGTATTTAATTGCCACGTAAATAGAGTGCCAACATCTGGAAAGATTGAAGAAATTTACTATAAACCAGGAAAATTTTTAAATGCCTCTTTAGATAAAGCCAGTGAAGAAAATGAGAGAAATTATTTTAAAGTAAAATTACCAAATGGAGAGGAAATTATAATCGTACAAATAGCCGGATTGATTGCTAGAAGGATTGTTTGTGAAGTAGAGCAAGGACAAGATTTAAAACAAGGAGAGAGAATAGGGATGATAAGATTTGGTAGTAGAGTAGATATTTTTTTTAAAAATAAAAAAGTATTAGCAAAACTTGGACAAAATGTAGTAGCTGGCGAAAGTCTAATAGCTTCAAACTAATGCAAGAAAATAAAAAATTTAAATTAGTTTCATCAAAAAAAACAAGGTATTTGCTTCCTAATATATTAACTATAGGAGGAGTTTGTTTAGGAATAAGTTCTATAAAATTTTCTATAGAAGGAAATTATAGTTTGTCAGTGACGTTAATTTTAATTGCAGCTATTCTTGATGCTTTAGATGGAAGAATTGCAAGATTAATTAAAGGCACCTCAGATTTTGGGAAAGAACTTGACTCATTAACTGATTTTGTGAGTTTTGGAATAGCTCCAGTTTTTGTTATATATTTTTGGGAATTAAATCAGTATGGAAAATTAGGTTGGGCAATTACACTAATTTATTCTGTTTGTTGTGTTTTAAGATTAGCGAGATTTAATTTAACTAAATTGGATGATACACAAGAGTGGAAAAATAATTTTTTTGAAGGGATTCCGTCTCCAGCAGGTGGACTGTTAATATTAATGCCACTAATCTATGAGTTAACTGATTTTAATTTTGGTTTGAATATTACAAATGCAACTCCTTATTTGACTGTAATAGTGGCTATTCTTTTAGTCAGTAAAGTTCCCACATTAGCGCTAAAGAAAATATCTACCTCCCCAAAAACTACAGTCTTTTTATTGTTAGCCATTGGTATAATTTTTATATCATTATTATTTTACACTCTAGAAACACTCTTAGCCTTTGGAGCCGTATATTTATTGTCAATACCAGTAAGTATAATTATTTATAAAAACCTGAGTAAAAAAAATTTAAAAAAAATATCAGAGGAAGATCATGAAGATGTTTTATAATGAAGAAGTCCAAAAAAGTTAAAAAAAGTAATTCCTGGAAAATTAAACAACATAGAGATCAATTTTTTAAAAAATCAAAGACTTTAGGATATCGATCTAGAGCATCTTTCAAATTGATTGAACTTAATCAAAAATTTAATTTTATTAAAAAAAATAGTAATTTATTAGACCTAGGGTCTTGCCCCGGTAGCTGGTCTCAAGTTGCAAGCAATATTATTACTAATGGTAAAATATTAGCTATAGATATCAAAGATATGGAGCCTGTAAAAAATGTTAAATTTTTTAAAAGTAATATAATGGAAAAATGTACTAAAGTTGAAATAGCAAATTATTTCAATGGAAATTTAGATGTTATTATTTCAGATATGGCTGCAGATACCACAGGCAATAAGTCATTAGACTCAATAAGGACTAACCAACTTTGTGAAGATATAATTAATTTTGCAGAAAAAACACTTAAACCTAAGGGTGTATTAGTTTCTAAACTATTCATGGGAGAAGATTTTATTGAGGTTAAAAATCTAGCTAAATCAGTATTTAAAAAAGTAAATTTTTTTAAACCAGAGTCCAGTAGAAGAGAGTCAAAGGAAACTTATTTACATTGCGAGACTTTAAAGTCTTTATAAATTTAAATAATTGTATATAAAAGTATATGGACGTAATTAAAGAAGCTTTAACCTTTGACGATGTTTTAATGTTACCACGGTATTCTAACGTCCTTCCAAACAAAACTAATATTTCTCTTAAATTAACAGAAAAAATTTTATTAAAAGTACCATTTTTATCTTCAGCCATGGACACAGTAACAGAGTCAAATATGGCAATAGCTATAGCAAGTGCTGGAGGTATAGGAGTTATCCATAGAAACTTAAAAACAAAAGATCAATCGAATGAAGTTAAAAAAGTTAAAAGAAAAAATTTATTAGTAGGTGCAGCAGTAGGAACTAATAAAGAAGATATTGAAAGGGCAAAATCATTATTAGACAATGGAGTTGATTTAATCGTTATAGATACCGCCCATGGTCACAGCGCAAAAGTCATACAAACTTTATCAAAATTAAAAAAAATTAACAATAAATCTCCAATATGTGTTGGCAATGTAGCTACAGCAGAAGCAGCTAAAAAATTATATAACTCAGGCGCAGATATAATAAAAGTAGGAATAGGACCAGGTTCAATTTGTACAACTAGAATGGTTGCTGGAATCGGAGTTCCGCAAATATCAGCAATTATCGAAGTAAAAAAAGCTTTAAATAAAAAAAATATCAAAATTATATCTGATGGGGGTATTAAATTTTCTGGTGATATTGCAAAAGCATTAGCTGCGGGAGCTGACGCTATAATGATGGGTTCTATATTTGCTGGAACGGACGAAAGCCCTGGAAAAAAATTTAAATCTAAAGGTAAAACCTATAAATTATATAGGGGGATGGGTTCTATAGGAGCAATGTCATCAGGTTCAGCTAATAGATATTTTCAAAAAAACTTTAAGGATAAATCAAAATTTGTACCAGAGGGAGTAGAAGGCCGAGTAGAATACAAAGGAAGTGTATCAAAAATTATTTACCAGCTACAAGGAGGACTAAGATCTTCTATGGGTTATATTGGGGCAAAAAATTTAAATGAAATTAAAAAAAAAGCTAAATTTATTAAAATTACAAAAGCTGGCTTTTATGAAAGTATGGTGCATAGTGTTGAAATGACGCAAAAAAGATTTAATTATAAATTATGATGAAATTAATAAAGTTGATACTTATGATAACATTAATACCAAATTTTTTATTTGCTAATAATCAATATTTTAAAGAGGGTGTTGATCTCTATAAAAATAAAAAATTTAAAGAAGCTAAATTTAAATTTGAACAAGATATAGTGTTTAATCCCAAGAGTGAAATTTCATATTTGTATTTAGCAAAAATATTTAATAGTTTAAAAGATAAAGATTTAGAAGAGCAAAATTTAAATACGGTTATATTACTTAATCCAAAAAATGAAGAGGCAACATTTAATTTAGCCAAACTTAAACTAGAGGCATCTGACTACCTAAAAAGTAAAGAGCTAATTAAAAAATTAAGTTCTTTTTGTAGTAAGTATTGTCTGAAAAGCAAAAAGTTAGAAATTGAAATTGAAAATTTATCTAAAAAATAAATGCAATTTCATGATGACAGAGATAAAATATTAATTATTGACTTTGGTTCACAGGTAACAAAGTTAATTGCAAGAAGAGTAAGAGATTTAGGTGTTTATTCGGAGATAATCAATCCAAAATCTTTGAATAAATTAAAAAATTATAAAAAAATAAAAGGCATTATATTTTCGGGTGGACCTTCCACTGTCACAAAACATAAATTTCTCAGTGTCCCCAGAGAATTAATACATAAAAAAATTCCAATTTTAGGAATTTGTTATGGGTTACAGTTAATAGCGAAATTGTTTGGAGGAAAAATAAAACCTTCAAAAAAGAGAAGAGAATTTGGCAGAGCCTTTCTATTAAAAAAAAGATCATCATTATTAACAAAAAATTTTTATATTAAAAAAAAAGTAGTATGGATGAGTCATGAAGATGCAGTAGTCAAATTACCAAAAAAATTTAAAACTATCGCATCAACAAAAAATTCGAAATTTACAATTATTGAAAACACAAAGGATAAAATCTTTGGTGTCCAATTTCATCCAGAAATTACTCATACAGAAAATGGAAAGCAAATTTTTAAAAATTTTTTATTTTCAATTTGTAAAATACAAAAAAAATGGAATGTTGCTTCTCAAAAAAAAAGAATAATTCAAAATATAAAAAACACAGTGAAGAAAGATAAGGTCATATGTGCTTTATCTGGTGGAGTAGATAGCAGCGTTGTTGCGTTACTAATAAATAGTGCCATTAAAAAAAATTTAATTTGTATTATGGTTGATACAGGTCTCATGAGAAAAAATGAATTTAAATATACTTATAAGATTTTTAAAAATAAATATAAACTTAATGTAAAATTAATAAATGCCTCAAAATTATTTATATCTAAACTTAAAAATATTTCAAATCCAGAAAAAAAAAGAAAAATTATTGGCGGTTTATTTATTAAAGTTTTTGAAAAAGAATCAAAAAAATACAATAATGTAAAATTTTTAGCTCAAGGCACTCTTTATCCTGACGTTATCGAAAGTAAATCCTCTACTGGAAGCAAAACTTCAAAAATCAAATCTCATCATAATGTTGGCGGACTTCCTAAAAGAATGAATCTAAAATTAATCGAACCATTAAAAGATTTTTTTAAAGATGAAGTAAGGGTATTAGGAAAATCCATCGGTTTAGTTAAAAATATAAATTTTAAACATCCTTTCCCCGGTCCTGGTTTAGGAATTAGAATAATCGGTAACATCACAATAGAAAAAATAAAAATTCTTCAAGATGCAGATGATATTTTCATAAACGAACTGATTAAAAATAATCTGTATGATAAAATTTGGCAAGCTTATGCAGCTCTTTTACCAATAAAAACTGTAGGTGTTATGGGGGACTCAAGAACTTATGAAAACATTTGTTTGCTAAGAGCAGTAACGTCAGAAGATGGCATGTCAGCTGATTACTTTACATTTCCACAAAAATTTTTAGATAAAATTTCAAATAAAATTGTAAATAATGTAAAAGGAATTAACAGAGTAGTCTATGATATAACATCCAAGCCTCCGGGTACAATTGAATTAGAATAATGAATATTAAAATAAAAAAGATACAAGCAAAGAAAAATAAGTCTAAAATTGTAAGCTTAACTGCTTACTCTAAAAGTATAGCAAAAATTTTAGACAATTATTGCGATATAATTTTAGTAGGGGACTCTATGGCAAACGTCTTATATGGATTTAATAATACACACAAAATTACTTTAAAAAATATAATTCAACATTCTATAAGCGTAAAAAAAGGCGTAAAAAAATCTCTGTTAGTTGTTGATATGCCAAAAGATACTTATAATAATTTAAAAAAAGCAAAAAAAAATGCAAAGTTAATTAAGCGTTATACTGGCTGTGATGCCGTAAAAATAGAAAGTAATAAAAAAAATTATAAAATAATAAAAGAATTAGTTAAGCAAAGAATCCCTGTTATGGGTCACATAGGTTTTACTCCTCAATTTAAAAATAGATTTAAAATTGAAGGAAATACAGACGATCAAACGAAAAAACTTTTATTGGAAGCAATTGCTATTGAAAAGGCTGGAGCATTTTCAATTGTGTTAGAATGCTTGCATCCTTATGCATCAAAATTAATATCATCAAAATTAAAGATTCCTACTATTGGTATAGGATCATCTTCAAACTGTGACGGTCAAATATTAGTTACGGATGACATGCTTGGATTGAGTGGTTTTTACCCTAAATTTGTAAAAAAATATGCTAATTTAAATAGAACAATTGAAAAAGCTGTAAAAAAATATACTAGGGAAGTTAAGTTAAAAAAATTTCCTTCGAAAAAAAATTTTTTAAATGGAACAAAATCTAGAACATAAAACAGAATTAAAAGATAGATTAATTGAGTTTTATAAAAGAAATAAAATAAAAGTTTTTTCTTTAGTAATTTTAATACTATTTTTAATTGCAACAATTATAGTTGTAAACGTTAATTATAAAAAAAAGAACTCAATTATCGGGGAGAAATATATTGAAGCCGGTCTCTATCTAGCGTCTGGTAAAAAAAATAAAACTACCCAACTTTATGAAGAAATAATTTTTAGTAAAAATAAGTTTTACTCTATTTTAGCATTAAACAACATGTTAGAAAATAATTTACAAACAAACGAAAATAAAATTTTAAATTATTTTGAAACTGTCGAAAATTTAAAAATATCCAAAGAGCAAAAACAAATTTTACTTTTTAAAAAAGCTTTATATCTAATTAAAATCTCCAAAATACAAGAAGGCAATAATTTATTGAGTGAAATAATAGAGTCAAAATCTAATTTAAGTCCACTAGCCAAAGAAATATTAGATAAATAAAATATTTTAAAAAGCAAATGAAAATACTCAACACACTGATAATTATAATTTTTTTATCACATTGTTCTTTTGATAATAAATCAGGTATTTGGAAAAATGAAAGCAACGTCTCAGAAAATAAAAAAAATGATATATTTGAAGAATTTCAAACATTGTCATCCTCGGGTAATATTTTCAATGAAGTAATACCTCTTGAGGGAAAATTAATAATTGGACCATTAATTCAAAAAAATAATTTTAAGTGGAATGATGTTTTTTACAATAAAACAAATAATCTAGAAAATTTTAGTTATAGCGATTTAAATCAAACTGTTTTCAAGAGTAAAAAGTTATCTAATTCTGTTTCAAATAAATATATTTTATTTGAAAATAATAATGTTATCTCTTCTGATATAAAAGGTTATATTAATATTTTTTCAATTAGTGATAATAAAATCATAAATAAATTTAATTTTTACGGCAAAAGGTATAAAAAAATAGACAAAAATCTAAATTTATTGATAGAAGATAATATAATTTATGTTTCAGATAATCTTGGTTATTTATATGCTTATAATTATTTAGATAACAAAATAATATGGGCTAAAAACTATAAAGTTCCTTTTAGATCTAATTTAAAAATATTCAAAAATAAATTAATAGCCGCTAATGAGTCTAATAATTTACTTTTTTTTGAAAAAACATCTGGAGAACTATTGAAGTCAATTCCGACGGAAGAAACCACTTTAAAAAATGAATTTAAAAATAATTTATCTTTGAGTGGTAATTATTTATTTTTTCTTAATACATATGGATCTTTGTATGCAATCGAAAGTTCTAGTATGCGGGTTAAATGGTTCATTAGTCTTAATAAAACTTTTGACATAAATCCAAGTAATTTATTCAAAGGAAATCAAATTGTAAGCAAGAAAGATAAAATAATTGTTTCGGCTAACGAATATTTATATGTTTTAAATGCCATAAATGGTGCTGTTATAACAAAAAAAAATCTTACTACACGAATTAAGCCAGTTATTATAGAAAATTATCTTTTCCTTGTAACTAAAAACAATCTTCTAATAAACTTTGATCTCAATACAGGTAAAATTTTATACTCCTATGATATAAATCAAAAAATTGCTGCGTTTTTAAACACCAAAAAGAAAACGGTTAATGTAAAAACTTTTATGGTCGCAAATAGTAGAATAGTTTTATTTTTAAATAATTCTTATATCTTGAAATTTAACTTTGAAGGTAATCTAGAAAAAGTTGATAAATTATCAGCAAGTTTAAATACACAACCTATATTTATTAACAAATCCCTACTTTACTTAGATTATAAAAATAAATTAAATATAATCGATTAAATATTTGATTTTCCACTTAAAAGAGATAATTGTTTTATTTTTAATCCCTCTAAATTATCAGAGGGTTCGATTGGATATTCGCCCGTAAAATAGTGATCACTAAATTGAGGAAACTCATCATTTCTATTTTCATTTTTTAAAGCTTGATACAATCCTTCTAAGCTCAAAAATTCTAAACTTTTTGCTTTAATATATTCACACATTTCTTTTAAGCTTCTATTATGTGCAAGCAATTCTTTTTTTGTAGGCATGTCTACACCATAAAAATCGGGATATTTTATTTGTGGGCAGGCTATCCTTACATGCACTTCTTTCGCTCCACTTTCGTAAAGCATTTTAACAATTTTCAAACAAGTTGTCCCTCTTACTAAAGAGTCATCGATTAGAACTATTGATTTATTTTTTACAATGGACTTTGTTGAACTTAATTTTAATTTTACTCCTAAGCTTCTAATATTTTGTGTTGGTTCAATAAAAGTTCTACCTACGTAGTGATTTCTAATTAAACCTAGTTCAAATTTCTTTTTTGAATACTCTGAATACCCTAGAGCCGCAGGAACACCAGAGTCTGGTACAGGGACAATTAAATCAGCATTAACATCTGTTTCTTTTGCTAATTCAATACCTAATTTTTTTCTGTATTCATATGCACATCTACTACCAATTATGCTATCTGGCCTTGCAAAATATATATATTCAAAAACACAGGGTCTTGGTCTTTGTTTTGGAAAAGGCTTAACACTTTTGATCTCTTCATTTTCAATGATAACAATTTCACCGTTTTCGACTTCTCTAATAAAGGTTGCTCCAACTATATCTAGCGCACAAGTTTCAGATGCAAAAATGTATGAGTTCTTCAATTTACCAATTATTAAAGGTCTAATTCCAAAAGGGTCTCTTGCCCCAACTAATTTTTTGTTAGTCATTAAAATTAGTGAATAACCTCCTTTTATTTGAAATAGGGTATCTATTAATTTATCAATGAATTTTTTTCTTTTTGATTTTGCTATAAGCTGAACTATAGTTTCAGTATCACTTGTTGTTCTAAAAATCGCACCATCTTTGACTAAATCTTCCCTTAACAATAAAGCATTTGTTAAATTTCCATTATGAGCAATACTTAAGCCACCCATATGCAAATCAGCAAAAAAAGGTTGTATATTCCTAAGAGAGGTCTCTCCAGTAGTTGAGTATCTATTATGTCCTAAAGCGAAGTTTCCTGGCAGTTTTTTTAAAGTCTCAAGGTCTGTAAAATGATCTCCAACTAAACCTTGTCTTTTTTCAGAATGATAGTTTTTTCCATCAAAAGATACTATCCCACATCCTTCTTGACCTCTGTGTTGTAATGCATGCAATCCTAGTGCAACTAGTGCAGAGGCGTCTTCACGGTTTGAAATTCCAAAAATACCACACTCTTCTCTTAATTTATCTGAATTAAATTTTTTCAATTTTTTCTTTTGTATCAATGAAATCTTCACTAGAGGGAAATTCCTCTATTAACAATTCACTGCCTTTATTTATCAAATTAAATGAATATGCATCCTCAGCTGATATACCCCAATTTTGATAAGGATAAAACCAATTTAAAATCGTAAACAAACAAACAGAAACAATATACCCTTTAAAAAACCCAAATAAAAATCCAAAAACCTTATCTATAGATCCTACTCCAGTCCAAGTAATCGCTCTACTTAATGATCTCCCAACTAGTATCGTTATAAAGAGTGTAAAAATGAAAATTGCTATACCTAGACCAATATTATTAATGAATTCAGACTCAATATATTCACTCACAATAGGTTGTAATTTTGGAACTAAAATAATAGTTATTATTGTGGATAAAATCCATTTAGTAAACGAAATTAAACTCAAAGAAAAACCTTTAAGCAAACATTGAATTACATTGTAAAATAAAATTATAAAAAATAATACATCAAACAAGTTTAATTTATTTAAAATATCGCCAACAAGATCGCTCATTAAATTGTACTTATCTTATTATTTGTGAAAGGTTTAAATATTAATATCAATTTTGGAAGTAAAGTTAATACTGAAATCATAGCTAGCAGCATCGCAATACCTGTAAATATCCCAAAGTAAATAGTGGGAATAAAGTTTGATAATATCAAAATAGAAAATCCAAAAACAATAGTTATAGAAGTGTTTAAGATTGCTACACCTACGGTTTTGTGACATCTATCCAAAGTTTTATTATAATCATTAATTTTTTCAAATTCTTCTTTAAATCTATAAATATAATGGATGCTATTATCTACAGCTATCCCAATAGTAATAGCCGCTATAGTAATAGTCATCATATCAAGCGGTATGCCTAACATGCCAATTATTCCCAATATTAAAAAAGCTGCTAAAAAGTTTGGTACGACACCTATAAAAGAAATTGTTATATTTTTAAATAAAATAAAAAACATAGCAAATATTCCAAGCATAACAATGCCTAAAGTAAGTATTTGAGATTTGAATAAACTTTGAAGTAAATTATTAAATAAAATTAAAACTCCTGACAATTTATACTCATCTTTATTTAAACCTAATTTTGTATTTAATTCAGAATTAATTTTTTTAATAAGATCGTTTCTTCTTAAGTTTTCCAAAGAGTCTTTGATCCTAATGCTGATTCTAGCTTCATCTTTGTTGACTGATATATATGGTGAAACTATTTCTTTTTTTATCGATAATGGAATTTTACTATATAGGACTGCTATTTCTAAACTTTGTAATTTTTTATTATTTAAATCTTCTGCAACTCTTAAGATTGAACCAAATGAAAGGACTTTTCCAACTTCAGGTAAAGAATCTAAATAGTCATGAACTTTGATAATCTTATCCATTTTATCTCTTGTAAACCAGTATTTTGCCTTATCTTCATCGCCTTGATCTTCTTCGTCCCATTCTGAAAATTCATCATCTTCATCGATTGCTTTTTGCTTCACTGGAAATTTTAAAATGATATTAAGTGGAGTTGTTCCACCTAAATCTTCATCAATTTTTTTCATTCCTTTGTAAATTTCTGTTTCTTTATCAAAGTAATTTATAAAACTGTTTTCAACTTCAAGTTTAGATATGCCAATTATACTGAATAAAATTATTAGGAATGTAGCACCAAAAATTAAAATCCTGCTACCTTTAGTAAAAGAAGCAAGCGCAGAAGTGACTAAAGATTTTTCTGTATCTTTTATATTTACTTCATTTTCTGAAGAAAATAAACTAAGCAAAGAAGGTAACAATAAAAATGTTACGATTAATGAAACTATTAATCCTAATGTCATCATCCACCCAAAGTCTATTATTGGTTTTATTCCACTAAATACTAAAGATAAAAAAGCACATATTGTAGTAAGAACAGTATAAAGAATTGGAAGCATCATTTTTTTACTTGCTTGAATAACCGCCTCATCTTTTGATAATTGTGGAAACTCTTTTTTTAATTGTAAAAATCTTACAGTCACATGGATATTCATTGCCATATTTAATATAAGCATTAATGCAATAAAATTTGATGAAATGACGGTTACCTTCCACCCAATTAATCCTAATAAGCCAATCATGATAATTACAGATGTGGCACAACCTAATAAAGGCATAATCACCCATTTTAAGTCTCTAAAAATTAACCAAAGAGTAAAAATAATAAAGATAAAAACCCCTATTCCAAAAACTACTATGTCACTTTTAATATAACTCATCATATCATCAGCAATCATTGGAATTCCACCAAGGTGGATTTTGGCATTTTCACCGTACTTGCTTATTACATCTCTTATTTCTGTAATATTTTGATGATTTCTGATGTTGTATAAATTTTTATAATTTTCGTATTCTTTTAAAAATTTTTTGTAATTTACTTTTTCTTCTTTCGATAAACCTATTTCAGTTGATTGATTTAAATATTTGTCTTTAATCTTTATATATTCTGCTAATCTTTCATCTTTTTTCAAATAAACTACTATTCCTGATGTTTTACCATCTTCGCTAATCACATAGTTTTTATAAATGGGACTATTAATTATTTCGTCAAATCCTCTTTTTCTGTCAATTTCTGGATAAGCTAAGGTTTTATAATTTATTAATCTTTCCATCAAATTTTCGTCGGTACTTTTTAGTAGTGGCACATCAATCAATGTTATGACACTATCTACCCATGTTAATTTTTCAATTTTAGATTTGAGTAATTGTAGATTAAGGATAGTTTCTTTTTCTATGAAACTTGAAACTGGCGTATAGGTTAAAACTAAAAAATCCTTCGACCCATAAGTTTGATTTACTTCTCTTAGGTATTTAAGATCAGGATCTCCCTCAAGTAATAGAGCATCAGATGAAGCATCTAAATTAAAATTTTTTGAGTGATACAGTGATAATCCGATTACAATTACTAAAAAAAGAAGAGTTAGTTTAGAAAAATCTATAACTGCTTTTTTATAAATATTAGCAAACATCAGGATAATTCAGATATATCTTAATTTTTTTATAACTAAAGAGAAAATTAAGACAAATTTTTGCTTAAATCTTTAAATTTCGTATATATTCCCTCAAACTCAACTTTAATAGTGCCTGTAGGTCCATGTCTTTGCTTGCCTAAAATAATATCAGCCAATCCATTTACATCATTCATTTTTGATTGCCACTCTGCGTGTTCGATGGAGCCTAGTTTAGGTTGTTTATTCTCTAAATAATAAGCCTCTCTATAAACAAACATTACTACATCAGCATCTTGTTCAATAGATCCAGACTCTCTTAGATCAGATAATTGTGGTTTCTTATCATCTCTTGACTCCACGGCTCTTGATAATTGTGATAAAGCTAAAACTGGAACTTTAAGTTCCTTAGCTAATGCTTTAAGCCCTTGCGTTATTTCTGAAACTTCCTGCACTCGATTATCTCCTCTGTAATTTGAACTTGGAGCCCTCATTAATTGAATATAGTCAACTACAATCAAACTTAAGCCGTTTAGTCGTTTTATTCTTCTAGCTCTATTAGCCAACGTTGAAATTGTTATTGATGGAGTCTCATCAATGTATAATGGAAGATTATAAATGTTTCTTGAAGTTTCAATATATCTATTTATTTCATTTTCAGTAACTTTACCTCTTCTTATGTCATCTGATTTTATACGAGCTTGTTCTGATAGTATTCTAGTAGAAAGTTGTTCAGAAGACATTTCTAAAGAAAAAAAAGCTATAGACGATTTTTCTTGTCTACTTAAAATATTTTGAGAGGCATGATAAGCTATATTTGTTGCTAAAGCAGTTTTACCCATACCAGGTCTGCCTGCTAATATAATTAAATCAGATTTATGAAGACCACCTAGTTTTTCATCTAAGTCTGTTAATCCAGTAGGAACACCTACGACACCTTGGTCACTTTTCATAGCTAAGGTAGCCATTTCTATAGTTTGATCTAGAGCTTCATTAAATTTCAAAAATGATTGTGAAAAACTTCCTCTCTCAGCTAAATCATAAAGAGATTTTTCTGTACCCACAATTATATTTTCTGCATTTTGTTCTTGAGAGTTAGCATTAAGAGTATCGACGGATAATTTATCAGAAATTTGAATAAGCTCTCTTCTCAAATACATTTCATGAATAATTTTGGCATAATCCACGGCCTGTTTTGCTGAGCCAGAAAACCTTGTAAGTTTGACCAAGTATTCTGTATTACCAACTTCATCTAACATATTATCTTTTTCAAAAAAATTTTTGAGAGTAATTGGGTTAGCTATCATGCCTTTATTATTTAGACTTTGTATTACTTCATAAATTTTAACATGAGCAGGATCATAAAAAATAGAAGAATTTACGATTGTTGAAACTTCATCAATAATATCATTGTTAACTAAGATAGATCCTAATAATGCCTGCTCTGCTTCTAAATTAGAAGGTTGTTTGTCTTGTATATTTTTTTGAAGGGGATTAATTTCTTTCACATAATTATAATAAATTAAACTAATTACTGATAAAGTGAAAAGTTACACACCTTTTTTAACTCTCTGTGGAAAAGTTATTTGGACTCTATTTTGTCTATTTTTATAGAAATAGTTGCTTTCACATCCGAATGGAAATTTAAATCAACTTTAAATATACCGAGTTTATTTAAATCATCTTTTAATATGATTTGAGATGGACTTACTTCAACATTAGATTTTTCTTTTATCAACAGTGTAATTTCTTTTGGCTTTATTGATCCGTACAATTCACCATTTTCTTTACTTTCTTTATTAAAAACGAAAGTTTTATTGTTTACCTGCTGAGCTATATCTTTAAATTTATTCTTAATTTCTAAATTTTTTTTATTTAATTCAGTTTTTTTCTTATTCACAAATTCTTCGTTGTCTTTATTAAACCTTAAAGCTTTTCCATGTTTTAGGAGAAAGTTTCTACCGTAACCATTTTTAACTATTACTTTGTCTCCAATATTTCCTAAGTTAATGATATTTTCTAAAAGAATAATTTCCATTTTACAAAAGTCCTAAAATTTTAGCTTTTTTTATTTCACGAGTTAATTTTTTTTGTTTGTTAAAAGATACGGAAGTAATTTTAGAAGAAAGAATTTTGCCATTATCCGATATATATTTCTTTAATAAGTTTACATTTTTGTAGTCTATAACTGGAGCATCCTTAAGTGATAAAGGACATTTTTTAGAAAATTTATTATCACTTCTGGCAAATAAGCTTAACTTTGTTAGTGAATTTGAGTTTTTTCTTTGAAATTTTTTATTTTTTCTTTTCATTATTTACTCTTTTTTTTTAAAAAATTCATTTTTAGTATCTAATTTTTTATATTTTACTGTTAAGTGTCTAATAATTGAACTATCTACTTTAATTTTTTTATCTATTTCGATTAAAGTTTTTTTACTTCCTTCAAATTTATAGTGGATATAAAATCCTTTTTTATAGTTTTTAATTTTATTTGCTAAATTAATTAGCCCCCATTTTTCAACCTTAACAACTTTACCTGATGATGAATTTATTAAGTTATTATATTTATCAATAATTGTTGTTATATCTTTTTCAGCTAAATCTTGTTTAGCAATGATGGTATTTTCATAAAAAGCCATAATAATACTACGTTAAAATAAGTTTTAATTATTTGTTTGTAAAAATTGGGTTATACTATAATGAAGAATTATAGCAATACTAATAATTATTGATAAAAACAGATAATAATGAGCGCTTTATTATTCCCAGGTCAAGGATCACAAATAGTGGGTATGGGATCAGAATTTTACAAAAATTTTGACATAGTTAAAGATATTTTTCATCAGGCGGATGAAAAGTTGAATTATTCATTATCGCGATTGATATTGGAAGGACCAGCAGACAAATTACAATTAACAAAAAACACTCAACCTGCAATTTTAACAGTTAGTTATTCAATTTTTAAAGTGTTAAGTAAAGAGTTCAATTTTAATATTCAGGCATTAAAATTTTTTGCAGGGCACTCACTTGGAGAATATAGTGCATTAGTTTGTTCAGGGTCTTTAGATTTTAATGATGCGATATATCTATTACATGAAAGAGGAAAGGCAATGCAAAGCGCTGTACCTGTGGGAAAGGGAAGCATGATAGCAGTAGTTGGCTCAAAGATTGAAGATATAAAGAATTTAATTAAATCCTTAAATAAGAAAGATGGGATTTGTGAAATAGCTAATGATAATGCTGATGGCCAAGTAATTATAAGCGGTGATAAATTAACAATAGAATCATTTCAATCAGTATTAAAAGAAAAAAAAATTAAATCTATTCCACTGAAAGTAAGCGCTCCTTTTCATTGTTCATTAATGAAACCAGCTGCAGAAAATATGAGAGAAAAAATTATTAATACAAACTTTAGAAAACCATCTTGTGCTATAGTAAATAACGTAACTGCAGAATCAGGAGATGATGTAACAAAAATAAAGGAATTATTAATTAATCAGATTTTTTCAACAGTTAAATGGCGTGAAAGTCTTATCAATATGTCGAAAAAAGGTGTTAAAAATTTTATAGAAATAGGTCCAGGAAAAGTTCTAACAGGAATGTTAAAGAGGACAATAAAAAATGTTAATTGCTTTTCAATTAACTCGATAACTGATATTGAAAATTTATTAAATGAATTTAAAAAATAAAAAAGTTTTAATTACTGGTGCAACAGGAGGTATAGGAAATAGCCTTGTTGAAAAATTTTTTAATTTAGGGTCAGACATAATCGCTACAGGAACAAATGAACTTAAATTAAAAAATTTGAAAGAAAAGTTTTCAAATATTGATATTGAAAAATTTAAATTAGAAGAACATAGTAAAATAGAAGAATTTATCGAAAGGGTAGATAAAAAATTAGATGGTATAGAAGTTCTTGTTAACAATGCAGGTATTAATCTCGATAATTTATCAATTAGACTTACTGAAGAAAATTGGAAAAAAGTATTAGATATAAATCTAACATCAACTTTTTTAATGTGTAAATATGCAATAAAAAAAATGCTTAAAAAAAAGAAAGGAAAGATTATTAATATAACCTCAATAGTCGGACATACAGGAAATATTGGTCAGGCAAATTATTCAGCTTCAAAAGCGGGAATAGTTGCTTTTTCAAAAAGTCTTGCAATAGAATATGCCAGAAAACAAATTAATATCAATTGTGTTTCACCCGGTTTTATTAAAACAGAAATGACTAATAAAATTAATGATGAAGTAAAAAAGAGTCTTATTAGTAAAATACCATCAGGCAATCTTGGCACTGGAGAAGATGTTTCGAACTGTGTAGCTTTCTTAGCTTCTGATATGGCAAACTACATAAATGGTGAAACAGTTCATGTTAATGGCGGTATGTATATGGCTTGACAATTCTTTTTATTAATCTAAATAGGAAATATAAACGAAAGGATTTCATGTCAGACGAAGTAAAAAATAAAATAAAAAAAATAGTTGCAGATCATTTAGGTATTGAAGAGGAAAAAGTAACAGAAGAAGCAAGCTTTATAGATGATCTTGGTGCAGATAGTTTAGATACAGTTGAATTAGTAATGGCTTTTGAAGAGGAATTTGGTTCAGAAATATCTGATAGTGAAGCTGAAAAAATTCTGACTGTTGGTGATGCAATTAAATTTATTGATAGTAAAGCTAATTAAATTTAATAAACTTTTTAAAGATGCCTAATGATAATAAAAATATCATGGTCATTTTATCTTCTCCATCCGGAGTTGGCAAAACTACTATAACAAAAAAAATACAGCAAAAATATCAGTCATTCAAAATCTCTGTTTCACATACCACTAGGTTGCCAAGATCCAATGAAGTAGAGGGTGTAGATTATTATTTTGTCACAGAAAAGAAATTTAAAGATTTAATAAATAAAGATGAATTTTATGAATATGCTAAAATCTACGAAAATTATTATGGCACACTTAAACAATATGTTGATGAAACTATTATCAAAAATGATTTAATTTTTGATATTGATTGGCAAGGCACGAAACAATTATCAAAATTCGAAAACCTTAAATTAATCAAAATATATTTAATAGCTAATAACAAAGAGGAATTGAAAACAAGACTTATTAAAAGAAATCAAAACACTCAAGAAGAAATAGAAAAGAGATTTAATTCATTTGATGAAGATATAAAACACTGGAACGACTATGATTATATTGTTATAAATAAAAATCTTGATATTTGTTTTCAACAAATTGAAAAAATTATTAAATTAAACAAAGATAAACTGTCTATTTCTTCTCAAGCAATTCTGTAATTTTATAGTAAATTTCTGGCTTAATTTCTGATGGTCTGGAATTTAGATTAATACCCTTAATTTTCTTAATTTCTTTTTCATTAAGTAATTTTTTTAAATTTTTATTAATCATCTTTCTTTTATTTGAAAAAAAGATATTTGTTATCTTTTCAAGATTTTTTATATATTTTATACTAGGAGTTATTTTTTTGGGAGTGAAATGTATTACTAAAGAGTTAACTTTGGGTTTAGGAAAAAAGCAGCTAGGTGAAACTAAAAACTTATTAGATACATCAAGCCTGTAATTAGATAAAATTGATAATCTACCGTAGTTTGATGATGAAAATTTTCCAATAATTTTATCACCAAGTTCTTTCTGAAACATTAAAATAAGATCAGTGAATTTTGGGGTCCACTTTTTAAAGTTTAAAATTTTGACAAGAATTTGAGAAGAAATATTGTAAGGCAAATTACCAAATATAATAGATTTATTTTTACATATTTTTTCAATATTAAACTTCAAAATATCATCATTAAATATTTTAAGGTTATTATTCTTAATATATTTTTTTTTTAATTTTTCAACTAACAAAAAATCTTTTTCAATTACAAATAAAGATTTTGGTTTTTTTTTTAATATTTCATCCGTTAACGCTCCTAGACCAGGACCAATTTCAATTACATCTTTATTTTTTATATTTATTAAATTAATTATTTTACGAATTATATTTTTATCTGATAAAAAATTTTGACCTAGAGATTTTTTTGCAAATTTCATTTTCCAAATTTGTTAATAAAATTAATACATTCAACAAGACTGGAGGCATTTGCTTTATTTTTACCAATTAGATCTAAAGCTACTCCATGGTCAGGTGAAACTCTTAAATATTTTAGACCAAGAGTAATATTTATAGCATCAAATTTATACAAAGTTTTAAATGGAGCAATAACTTGATCATGATACATTCCAATTATTACATCAAATTTTTTATAATTTTTTATAAATAATGTATCAGCAATTAATGGGCCATTTAAATTTAAGCCCATCTTTTTTAAATATTTAATAGCTGGTATAATAATCTTAATCTCTTCAGAGTTTTTTCTTAATTCTGAATTATGTGGATTAAGACCTAAAATTCCAATCAGAGGTTTTTTTTTAAGTTTTTTTATATACCAATTGTTAATTACTTTTAGTTTATTAATAATTATAGTTTTTTTTAAATTACTTGAAACTCTTCTAATATCTAAATGTGTAGTTATTGGACTTACATATAATTTTCTATTACCTATAAGCATTACTTCAGAATCATTTTTTACTTTACATTTTGAAGCTAAATATTCTGTCACACCAGTATTGCTTTTTTTCAAAAGTTTTTTATTAATTGCACAATTAATTATTCCAATCACATTTTCCTCTAAACCAAGTTTATGCGCTAAATTTAATGATCTAAGCACATATTTAGAAGATAAATCTTTGTCTACTTTGAATGGTTCTTTAAATTTTAACATTACATCTAAAATTTTAAGTTTATTTGTCTTAACTTTTTCATTAATAGTTTTTACTTTATACAATGGTATTCGATAATTTAACTTATTGAATTGTTTCTGAATTAAATCAAAATTTGAAATCAAATAAATTCTTTTTTTTTGAGTTTTATTAATTTTTTTCCAAGATTTAAAAATAATTTCAGAATTTATGCTGTTAGGATCTCCACCAACAATAATAATTTTTTTATTCATTTATACTCAATTAATGAATTATTCTTGATTTGTGATAAAAAACTTCTAGAATACAATTCGAACAATTCATTTTGTCTTTTATTAATAATTTGATCTTTTAATTTTTTTATATTTAGATTTTCTTTTCCAATGTTTTTTTTATCAACCAACTTGATAAATAAAATATTTTGAGAACTATTAATTGGAGTAGATGTTTCACCAATTTTTAATTTTTTAACAATATTTAGTATAGATTTAGAAAGTACATTGGAATTGATCCAACCTAATTCATTTTTCTCAATTCGAGAATAATTTATTTTAAATTTATTCAATGTTTCTTCTAATCCAAAACTATTAATTTCTTTTTTAATATTTTGAATTGACTCGATTTCTTTTTTATCAATCTCGGAGAAAACTTCAAATTCTAATAACTTATATTCAACAATATCTTTTTGATTAACTAATATTTTATTTACTTGATGATCAATTTCTGATTCTTCAATATTTATTAATTCTTTAAATTTTAGAAAAATTAATTTTTGCCATCTTAATTCAATAGTTAGTTCTTTTTCAAAAATTTCATAATTTATATTATTAATTAAAAATTTTTCTTTAAGTGCTAAAATATTGCTTGAAGAAATTTCGTTTAATTTATTTGTGAAAACATTTTGGTCTAATTCAACTTTAAATTTATCAACTTGAATTTTTTTTAATTTTAAATCAATTAAATTTGTTAAAGCTATTTTTTTTGTCATATCAATATTATTTTGATTAAGTTTTTTATTTGACATGACCAATATTTTTTTAATATTATTTTTAAGTTCATATGAACTTATAATTTCATTATCTACCTTTACTAAAATTTTTTGATTAATCGCAGAATATAAGAATTGTGGTAAAAGTAAAAAAAATAATATTACAGTAGTTTTATTGATAATATTTTTCATCTATTTATTAAAAGATGGGGAGTTTAAATTTCCGAATGGCACTAAAGTAATTTTAAACATTAAAGAATTTTCAGGTTCAAGCTCTGAGTCATTATAAAATTCTCTTCTATACACTAGACCCGCTCTTAAGCAATCATTCATATATTCATAACTCAAGTCATAATATTCTGAAGAGCTAGTAATTAAATTTCTCTTCGTTTCAAATGAAAAAGTGTCATTGCCATTCTTTATTAAATTAAATTTTGCTTTGACGTACTCATTATTTCCGATATGTTTTTTCTCTTGTAAATAATCTAGATCAAATTTAATAAAATCAGATGTTAATGAAATTCCCAACTCATTATAATTTAAATCTTGATAATTTTGATCAAGTAAAAAACTGTGATTCAATTTTAAATTTTTATTAATACCAACAGATAGTTGACCGGCTACGTCTGATAATTTTTCATCTAAACTTGTTGTAGAGCCTATTTTTTTATTTTCTTTTTCATTAATAATTTGTCCTATTGAAAAATCAAAGGTTTTATTTTCATTATTGTCATCTTTAATCTTATATTCAAATCCAATAGTGCTACTCAGACCGGTTTCAAAATTATTTAAATTATTTAATCTGTCCATAGAAAAAATACTTGAAGAATTTAATTTAGTGCCACCTTCTTCTTTTCTCATTTGGCCGGGAGCGTATCTTAATAAAAATTTTGGTTTTAAAAAATGAGATGAATTATTTAATTTTTTAAAAAAATCTATTTTGGCTAAATATCCAATAGCTCCAAAAAATTCATTCGTGGTATTTTTTTTATATTCTTCAACATTTTTAACATCGTAATTTATGTTTCTAAAATGACCTAAAATTTTTCCATTTAACCCCGAGTCGAATTGTAGATTGTCATAAGTCCAATTAAATTCATTAGTTAGAAATTTAGTTGTTTTATTAGTATCAAAGTTGTGTGCTTTAAAATTTGTTGTTAAATCTAAATATCCGTAATTATTACTTGCAAGTAAATTTTTATCTAAAGTAACTTCTGGAAAAATATATTCGTATTTATCATCATAATCACTTTGTAAGGTTTCATATATACTTGCATTTATTCCTAAGAAAGAATTTTCATAATTTCTTGAAAGATTAAAAGAACTTTCAAGCTCATTTTTATCAAATTCTACTAAATCAGTATTAATTTTGTAAAGTTTAAGATACTTGTCATCAGAAACATTTTGAATTTTAATATCTATTGTTGTGTCTGAATTTTCATTACTAAAATTTTTTGTGAATTTAGAAAAAAAATGTGATTTAGCACCTTTTTTTTTAGTAGTAGAATTTGTTTTGTAACCCTCTGTAAAACCTAGATCTAAAATCAAATTCGAGTTTTTAAATGCTTGACGATATTCACCTAGCAGTAATGGATTCTCTCTATTATAAAATCTATTAGTTAATGTAAAATCTTTGTCATCATCAACTGCAAAAAAATATGGAATAGTTACTCCAAGACCTAAATTTTTTGTATTGGAGACATTAGGTATTAAGAATCCAGATCTACGATCTACAGTGGGATCAGGATGAGATAATCTTGGAAAGAAAAAAATCGGAATATTATAAACTTTTATTACAGCATTATTATAATAAATTGTTTTTTTTTTGTTATCATGCAGCATTTTTGAAGCTTGTATAGTCCAAGGCGGACATTTTTCATTTTCTCTATAGTTGCAATACGTAAAGATACTTTTATCAAATGAAGTATTCTTATTATCTATCTTTAAAGTATTTGCATAAATACGTGGTTCATTTTTTTTATTAATTTTAAAGTCCGGATTATTTAAAAATGCTTTAATATCAGTTCCAAGAATTTCTTTTTTTTTGGTATCAATATAAATTTGCGAAAATTCATAAGAATTATTATTATTGTCTTTGACTTTAATTAATCCGATAGACTTAAAAATATTTTCTTTAATTAGATAATCAAAGTTTCCTAGTAAAATTTTATTGTTATCCTGATCTATAATAGTAGTATTCTTCTCTGATTTTATAAAATTTTGTTTTACAAGAACAATGTCACTTGTTTCGATTAAATATTTTTCTGCAGTTAATATTTCTGTAGGACCCTGTGTTTTGAAAATTTTATTTATTTCGTCATAATTTGCGTATTCAGCTTTAATAAGATTATTTTGATTGTCTCTAACAGAAATATTCTCTTTGATAATTAAAATACCTTTTTTTTTATTATATCTAACATATTCACTTTTAATAATTTTATCCTTTGTTTTTACAGTAACATCATTTTCAAATATTGAAATTTCTTGATCTTTATCTAGCGTAATATTTTTTGCTTCAATTGAAACATTTTCTGCTAGAGAAGCCGTGCAGAAAAAAAAAGCTGTAAAAAAAACAAATAATCTATTTTTCATTTATTTGTAACACTCCTATAAATGTGAAAAAACTTAAAGCTATAACTGGCGACCATACAGCAAGGATTAAAGGAACTCGATCTGTTTGTCCTAGCGCTAAAGAAAGATCTTTGAAGTAATAGATTAAAACACAAATAATTAATCCGATAATCATGAATTTTGAATTATTAGATTTTTTCAATGTATGCATGGTCAAAATAGAAGCAACGCCTGTCATCAAAAATAAAAAAAAAGGCAATGTAAGCATAGAATTAAGGCTAAGAACAAGAAATCTTTCGTTATAACCATTAAAAATTAAATTTTTGTAGTTTATAAGGATTTCTAAAAAAGACATGGTGTCAAAGTTTTTAAATAAACTGGTTATTTTATTATAATCATAAATTGAACTAATATTAAAATTTGCAAGTTCCTTTATTTCAAAGACTTCACCTGAGCTTTCATAAATGGTCACATCGTTTAGTATCCAGTCATTTGTCTCGATATTTGCTTTGCGTGCGAATATTTTTTCTATTAAACTATTCTTTTCATCTAAATGGAAAATCATTACATCATTTAAAATAAATCCCTCAGGTTTTGATGCGTTTATAATACGTTTTTTATTAATTGTATTTTCTTTTATCCAAAGTCCATTTTTATTAAAACTTACTAAGTGATCGATATCACGAGCATATTGAGACTTTGTTTGCTCATAATATTTAACCATTGAAGATGTAAAAGGAGTAATAGTAATTAAAATTAACCAACCAAGCAAAAATGATGTGAACGCAAGTATAAAAAAAATTTTGATATTTGAATAACCGTAAATTTTAAGAACAAGTAGATCTTTGTTATTTCTAATTTTTAACATAAATACCATACTTGAAACAAAAATAATAAATGGCAAAAGTTTTGTGATCATACTAGGTACAAATATACCAGCAAGCATCAACGGCATAAAAATACTTACATCTAAATTTTTGAAAAATTCAATTTCTTCGAAAAGATTTAAAATTAAACCAAAACAATAAATTATTAAAACAATAATTAAAAAGGTTTTTAAAAAATTTTTTATAAGATAATTTAAAATTATTTTATTCATATTGTTTTTGCTTCATTTTTAAATTTAAGAACTAATATTAAATAAAATATACATATTAAAATAAAAGGAGTAATTATATAAGCTAATCTTAATAGGTTATTAAATCCAGTATACCTTATAACAAGTTCGGTAAAAACTAGAACAAGAAAAGAGTAAATAAAAATAGATATTTTATTCAAAAAGAATCTATGATTTTTCATTAAAAGTAGAGAACATATTAATGTAATAACTGGAATGTAAAAAGGCAGCACGACTCTTCTGATTAAAGTAGGTATAACCTCTTTTTTACTTTTTTTGTCACAAAATCTAGCTTTAGAAGTTCCAACAATAAAACAATTAATTAAATCTTTAGTAGAAGTTTCTTGAATTTTAGGTTCTTTAATTGTGTTAGTGGAAAGATTGCTTAGATCAATACTTAACTGCTCAAACTTGATTATTTCATTTTTACTGCTTTCTTTTTTTGAAGAAATAATTTGTCCATTAATTAAAATTAATTGTTTTTTATTTACAATACCCTTTTCAGCAATAATAGTAGTGCTTGTGGAGTTAGTTATATTTGATGATAAGTTTTTAATATTGTTACCTTCGTCGTGTAAAAATATATTTTGAATTTCATTTTTAAGTTTTTTTTCTACAATAAAAGTAAAACCCTTAAACGAGTCAGTAAATTGCTGGGACTTAATAGTTGGTAAAAATGAATTTAATTGCTCTTTGCTTAACAATTGTCGAGATTTATTAAGAGCTAGCGGAGTAAAAAACACTGAAAATAGTAAATAAAAAGTCAAAACAAATATTGATGATAAAAAAAATAAATTTACAATTTGAATTTTTTTCACACCTGATGTCCAAAGAATAACAAACTCACTATCTTCTAAGTGATTTAATATAAATACAGTCAAGGATACAAGAAAAGAGAGAGGTATGAATTTTGGCATTATGCCAAATAAGTTTAATATTGAATATTTGAAGTAAGTTACAACTGGATAACCACTATCTACAATTAAATCCAAAAAATTAACCGCCCTAACAGTTAAAGCGATAATAGATAAACCAAATAAAACAATAAAAAATGTTTTAAAAATTTCGATAAAAAAGTTTTGATAAATTTTGTTTTGTAGCATTATAATTTGAGCTATATAAATAATGCAACTTTAGCTAAAACTCAACCTATGATAGTACAACATGATAAAGATGCCTTGAAATATCACATATTTGATCATATATACCACACAACTCTATTTAGAGAACATTTAAAAATTTATGACTATTAAAATTAATTACACGAAAAAGGGTTATGACAAATCTTCTGGTAATCTAGTCTTGTTTGTTGATGAAATATTCAGCATTAAGCCTCTTAAAAAATATCTCTCTAATACCGAATTTTCCTACATAAATGATTTGTTAAAAACAATTGATAAAAAAAAAAATTTATTCATTTTTGAACTAAATTCCAAAAAGAAAATAGTATTAATTTCTATTAAAAAAAACGTGAAGAGTTTTGATATAGAAAACTTAGGTGCAGAATTTTATGGACGTATAAATTATGGAAAAAATAGTGAGTACTCAATAAACTCTGATAGTGTAACTAGTAATCATAAAAATTTTATAGGTTACTTTCTGCATGGATTAAAATTAAAATCTTATGAATTTAAGAAATATAAAACAAAAAAAGAAACAAGAGCTATTGCAATAAATGTGGTAGGTAATAAAAATAAACCTTCAATACAAAATCAACTCAAATTTAAATCTTTAGAAGAAGGAACGTTTTACACAAGAGATCTAGTTTCTGAGCCTGGTAATGTTTTACATCCAGATGAATATGCAAGAAGATTAAATTCTCTTAAAAAAGATGGTTTAAAAATAAATATATATGATCACAAAAAATTAAAAAAAATGGGTATGAATGCTTTGCTTGGTGTAGGGATGGGTAGTACTAGGGGATCTTATCTTGTAACAATGGAATGGCAAGGAGCAAAAAATAATTCTAAACCTTTAGCGTTTGTAGGAAAAGGAGTTACATTTGATACTGGCGGCTACTCATTAAAACCAGCTAGATTTATGGAAGACATGACTTATGATATGGCCGGGTCTGCCGCAGTAGTTGGCTTGATGAAAAACCTAGCATTGAGAAAAGCAAAAATCAATGCTGTTGGTGTTGTTGGACTTGTAGAGAATATGGTTAGTGGTGACGCTCAGAGGCCTGGAGATATAGTAAAATCATATAGCGGCAAAACTATAGAAGTTTTAAATACAGATGCAGAAGGAAGATTGGTTTTAGCAGATGCACTAACTTTTACTGAAAGAAAATATAAACCAAAATTCATTATTGATTTAGCAACTCTAACGGGTGCTATTATAGTTTCTCTGGGATCAGAGTACGCTGGACTTTTTTCTAATGATGACAAATTATCTAAACAAATTTTAGAGGCTGGTAAAAAAGTTGAAGAAAAGCTTTGGAGAATGCCTTTGCACAAAAATTATGATAAACTTATGGACTCTAAAAATGCTGATATGCAAAATATAAATTATGTTGGAGGAGCAGGCTCAACAACAGCAGCCCAATTTTTGCAAAGGTTTATATTGAATAAAACACCATGGGCTCATTTAGATATTGCAGGTATGGCTTTTTCAAAATATGGAGGAGCTTTAAACTCCGGAGGTGCAACTGGATTTGGTGTAAGATTATTAAATCAACTGATAGAAGAAAATTATGAGTAATGAACTAACACTTTCAATAATAAAACCTGATGCAGTTGAAAGAAACTTGTCGGAAGATATTAAAAATATTTTTATAAAAAATAATTTAAAGATTAAAGAAAATAAAAAAATTCATATAACTAAAGATGAGGCAGCTGAATTTTATAAGATTCATCAATCTAAACCATTTTATAATGATCTGTGCGCTTATTTATCATCAGGTCCAATAATTGTGATGATTTTAGAGGGTGAAAACGCTGTTTTAGAGAATAGAAAATTAATGGGAGCAACGAACCCTAAAGACGCTGAGGAAAATACAATAAGAAAATTATATGGTATTTCAATAGATAAAAACTCCGTTCATGGCTCAGACTCAATCGAAAATGCAAAAAAAGAAATAGAGTTTTTTTTTAAAAATTAGTAATTTCTGAAAATTTTAATTATAGCCTCTGGGTAAATTTGATGTTCAAGTTTTTGAGTTTTTTTTTTAAGAGTCACGTCGTTATCACTTGGAACTATGAAAAAACTTTTTTTTATTATTATGTGTCCACTATCTAATTTATTATTTACGTAATGGACGGTACAACCAGTTTTTTTTTCTCCCATTTTTAAAATTCTTGAGAAAGTATCAAGGCCTTTAAATTTAGGAAGTAAAGATGGATGAATATTAATAATTTTTTTTCCAAATTTTTCAATAAAATTTTTTGAAATCAACTTCATATAGCCCGCAAGACATATAAAAGAAATTTTGTTTTTCTTTAAAATGTTAAGAAGTTTACTTTCATAATTACTTAATTTCGTATTTATAACAATATGTGGAATAGAATTTTTTTTTGCATATATAATTCCTTTTGCATTCTTATTATTAGTAACAATCAATTTAATATCAATTGGAAAATTATAGTCTCTTGAACGTAGTATTAAGTTTTTAAGATTCGATCCTTGTCCAGATATAAAAACACAAGTGTTTTTTTTTACCATTTTACAGAATTTAATAATTTAATTCTTTTTTTATTTTTTGAAATAAAACCAATTTCATAAGGCTTAAACTGTTTTGAAAAAACTTTTTTGATTTTAGATATGTTTTTCTTAGAAACAATTACACAAAAACCTACTCCACAATTAAAAGTCCTTAGCATTTCTTGATCAGAAATATTTTTACTTTTAAGCCATTTAAATATCATTGTTGTTTTAATTTTAGATATATCAATATTTAAAGTTAAATTTTCCGGGACTGATCTTAATAAATTTTCTATTAATCCACCACCTGTTATATGGGCTGAAGCATTTATAAGATTTTTATCAGCTAATTTTAAAATTTCTTTTGAGTATATTTTAGTTGTTTTTATAATTTCTTTTTTTAATTTATTTGAAATTTTATTAGTTTTTAAAATTGATCTAACCAAAGAGTATCCGTTTGAATGTAATCCATTTGATGGAATTGCTAATATTATATTATTATTTTTAACGTTTAATTTACTTAAAATTTTTTTTTTTGAAACAATGCCCACACTAAATCCAGCTAAATCAAATTTATTTTTTGAATATATGCCTGGCATTTCAGCCGTTTCACCACCTATTAATTTACATTCAGAAAGTTTGCAGCCTTTAAAAATACCTTTTAATAATTTTTTTGTTTTGTTTAAATCAAGCTTACCTACAGCAATGTAATCTAAAAAAAATAATGGTTTAGCCCCCTGGACAATTAAATCATTTATACACATAGCAACTAAATCTATACCTATTGTGTCAAATTTTTTGTATCTATTAGCTAAATCAATTTTTGTTCCAACACCATCTGTACAAGAAACTATTACAGGATCTTTAATTTTGATTTTACTAATATCAAATAAGGAACCAAAACCACCAATCAACTCACTGTTGAAAGAATTTTTCGTTTTTTTGACATCTTTTTTAGATAAATTAGATATATGTTTTACTAATTTATTAGCTAATGAAATATTTACACCACTTTTTTTATAGCTATTTTTTATTTTTTTCATTTATAAAATGATATTTGATTTTTTATGAAATTTTACAAGTATATATTCATTATAATAATTGTTTTTTTTGAAACTGGAAATGTTTTATCGAATAATAACTTATTTGATGTTAATAATATCGAGGTCGTAAAAAAAGGCGAAATTAGCAATGAAGGCTTAGCAAATCAAGCTATAAAAAAAGGGTTTAATAAGCTTACAGAAAAAATTTTATTAACAGATGAAAAAAAAGATTTATCAAAATTACAATTTTCAGAAATTAAAGAATTAGTTACTTATTATCAAGTTTCAGATAAAAAAGACAACAACAACAACATTGAGAAAATAAATTTTAATATTACTTTTGACAAAGATAAAATTCATGATTTATTTTATAAAAGAGGTATCTCTTATTCGGAAATATCCGATAAAGAGATATTTATCTTACCAATTTTAAAAAAAGATAATAGGATTTTTATTTATAATAAAAATTTTTTTTACGATAAATGGAATGAAATTAGTGAAGCTGATTTATTAGAGTTTATCCTTCCATTAGAAAATATTGAAATTATTCAAAAAGTAAATTTAAATAAAAATAATTTACTAAATTTAAAATTAATAAATTTATTTACAGAATATAAGGAAAAAAATTTAGCTTTAGTTTTAATAGAAGACAACAATCTCAAAGAAGAAAAAATTTATTTTAAAACAAAAATTTTGGGAAAGAATATCGTTAAAAATATCACTATTAAAAAAAATAATCTTAATGAAGAAGAATTTTATAATAAAATTATTGCTGAAACAAAAAATGAAATTACAAATCTAGTAAAATCACAAAATTTAATTGATATCAGAGTACCTTCCTTTTTGAATGCACAACTTGACATTACAAAAAAAGCAAATTTGATTGAATTAAATTCAAGATTAAAAAAAATAGACTCGATTGAGGGTATTTATGTTCAAAAATTTAACAACAAATCTATTTTTTTAAGAATAAAATATTTAGGAAAATTAGAAAAGATAATAAATCAATTAGAAAATCAAAAAGTAATTTTAAAATTTATAAATGACCAATGGAGTATAAAATTTATTAAATGAGTCAATTAATTTTTAAATTTCCTTTCAAAACTAAATACTATGAACAAGATTTTTATGTTTCTAGCAATAATTTTTCAGCTTATAAACTTATAGAAAGCTGGCCGAGGTGGCCTGGAAAATGGTTAAATATTTTTGGCGCTAATGGTTCAGGAAAAACTCACTTATCAAAAATTTTAGAAAAAAAAATTAAAAAAATTAAATTAATCGATGCAAGTAATGTGAAAAATAATATTATTGAAGAACTAAGCAATATAGATTGCTTAATAATAGACAGTTTTAAAAATAATATTGATGAAAAACTACTTTATTCAATTTTAAATCAATCAAAACAGATTGAAAATTATATTGTTATAAATACCATTCCATCAATAAATAAATTAGAATTTGCCCTTAAAGATCTTGATTCAAGAATTCGTAGCTTTACATATTTGGGCATAGATTTACCTACGGATGAATTACTTCAAGTTATTATAAGTAAATCTTTCTCTGAAAAACAAGTTACTTTAAGTCCAAAAATTGCTGAATTCATTATTAAAAATGTAGAGAGATCCTATGAAAAAATGTTTAAATTTTTAAAAGATATTGATGATTTGTCTTTATCTACTGGTAAATCAATTAATATTAATTTAATAAAAAAAGTATTAAATCAATGAATAAATATAGAACACATAATTGCTCAGAATTGGACGAAAAAGAAATAAATAAAACTGTTCATTTATCCGGCTGGCTTCATAGAAAAAGAGATCATGGAAATTTACTATTCGTCGATTTAAGAGATCATTACGGTATTACTCAGTGTGTTATTGAAAATAATAATAAACATTTTCCAATACTGGAAAAGTCTAGACCAGAGTCTGTGTTGAAAATTAGTGGAAAAGTTTTGAAGAGAGCTTTAGGTACGAATAACCCAGATCTGAAAACTGGTAAGATTGAGGTATCAATCGAGTCAGTAGAAATTTTATCTAATGCTAAAGAGTTACCTATACCTGTATTTGGTGAGCAGGATTACCCTGAAGATATTAGACTTAAGTATAGATTTTTAGATTTAAGAAGAGAAGAAATGCATAAAAATATAATTTTAAGATCAAAGGTCATTTCATTCATTAGAGGAGAAATGATAAAATTAGGATTTTTAGAATACCAAACGCCGATCCTTACATCTTCAAGTCCTGAAGGTGCAAGAGATTTTTTAGTGCCAAGTAGATTAAATCCTGGAAAATTTTATGCCTTACCACAAGCACCTCAACAGTTTAAACAGTTAATTATGGTTTCTGGGTTTGATAAATATTTTCAAATAGCACCCTGCTTTAGAGATGAGGATGCGAGGGCAGACAGAAGTCCAGGTGAATTTTATCAATTAGATCTTGAAATGTCATTTGTGGAACAAGAGGATATTTTTCAAGTTGTTGAAAAACTTATGGTCAAACTTTTTAAAGAATTTTCATCAAAAAAAATTTTATATGAAAAATTTCCTAGAATAGCTTATCAGGAATCGATGGAAAAATATGGTACAGATAAACCTGATTTAAGAAATCCTTTAATAATAAAAGATGTTACTAATATTTTTAACAGAGAGGATGTTGAGTTTGACATATTTAAGAAACTAGTAAAATCAGGATCTATAGTTAGAGCAATTATTACTAAAAATACAAAAGATAAGCCAAGAAGTTTTTTTGATAATATTGATAAATGGTCAAAGGAACAAGGAGGATCAGGTTTAGCTTACTTCACTATTGAAAAAGATGAAAAAATCAAAGGGAAGGGCCCCATTGGTAAATTTTTTAGCGAAGACTCATTAAAAGAAATCATGAAAATATGTAACGCAGAAATAGGTGATAGCATCTTCTTTGCTTGTGGAAAAAAAAAAGAAATTGAAAAAATTCTTTCACAAGCCAGAAATAAAATTGCTAAAGATTTAAATTTGATAGATGAAAAAAAATTCGCTTTTTGTTGGATTGTTGATTATCCAATGTATGAATATGATGAGATATTAAAAAAAATTATTTTTAGTCATAATCCTTTTTCAATGCCTCAAGGAAATATAAAAGAGTTAAATTTAAAAAAACCACTTGATTTAAAAGCCTTCCAGTATGATATTGTATGCAACGGAATTGAACTATCTTCTGGCGCTATAAGAAACCATATTCCAGAATTGATGTATAAATTGTTTTCTATTGCTGGCTACAATGAAAAAGAAGTTGATAAAAAATTTAGCGGAATGATAAATGCTTTAAATTTTGGTGCTCCCCCTCATGGAGGAATCGCACCAGGCATAGATAGAATTGTCATGTTATTGGCAGAAAAGGAAAATATAAGAGAAGTAACCTTATTTCCCATGAATCAAAATGCGCAAGATTTAATGATGCAGGCACCATCAGAAGTTGATGATAAACAATTAAAAGAATTAGGAATTAAAAAAAATATTATTAAAAACTAATTTTTAGTTTTCAGATTTATTCTGACATCAGATAGATCGACTAGTTTTTCCTCATAATTGCTTCTAACAAAACCTTTTGAGGTAATATTTTTTACAATCTTAAGAAATTTATCATCTTCGTTTTCTAAGCTGATGTTTTTAGAACTTGCTATTGAAGGGGTATGAGCTAACTCTTCTTTACCTAAATAAGAAATAGCTAACTCTCTAAATACATAATCTAAAATTGATGATGCGCTTAAAATTCTGTCATTTCCTACAACGTTACCAGATGGCTCAAACTTAGTATCTATAAAAGCGTCAACATATTCGTCTAATGGAACGCCATATTGTAGACCAAGAGAAATGGCTATAGCAAAGTTATTCATCATTGCTTTTACTAGCTCACCCTCTTTATTTGTATCAATAAAAATTTCACCTATTTTACCATCATCATATTCCCCTGTATGCAAGTAAACTTTGTGATCTCCTATTTGTGCCTTTTGAATATAACCTTTTCTTCTATCAGGCATTTTAAAACGAGCATTATGTTTAATTTTTATATTTTTGGCACTATCAAAAATTTTTTTATCTTCGTTAGCATGTGATAATTTATTTTTAATACTTTCAGGAATAGAATTTTCTATTTTAGTATTATTTGTTTTATCAGTTTTTTTATCACCAATTTTTTTAGTTTTACGATTATTAAGTTTTACGTCAATAACTTCAACATCTCCATCAGTTCTATGGTCTATTTTAGATAGTTCTTTGTCATTCAAATCATTTAAAGTATGAACTGTTTTAAAAGTACAAGTGTAGTAAGTTTCAACAATAAATTTTTTCATAAATTAATGGAATCTATAATAATTAAGATATATATATTAATTATATTATGTGTCTATTGTATAATAATACAATTATAAATTGTGTGGATTTAAAATATTAAAATGAATTTAAATTTTATTTTTACATGGTGGAATAGACAAACTTTTGGAACTTTTCTTAAGACGTTGTTTTTTGGTACTTGTGTCGGACGAGATGAATTTGGAAATAAATACTATAAAAGCAAAAAAAATGAAAGGTGGGTTATTTATTCAAAAGATATAGAAGCAACAAAAATTACCTCAGATTGGTACCTGTGGATTCATCATACAATAGATAAAATCCCGTCTCAACAAAAGGAAAAAAAATTTTTGTGGCAAAAAAATCATCTTGAAAATCAAACCGGATCAAAAAATAGATATATATCAACTAAGATTAAAAAAAACAATATTAAAAAAAAATATGAAACTTGGAAATAATAAAAATATTTTTTTAATTTTATTTTTTTTTTCATTTAATTATTCTTTTTTCGACGATAAAATTACAAGTACACCTTTAATAAATTTAGAAAAAATAAAGCCAAGTTTCGAAGAATTAAATGAAGATAGTGAAATTTCGACAAACAATGAAAATATAAAAGAAAAAAACCAATCAAAAATATTTAAAAAATCACCATACGCTGTATTAATAGGATTAGACAAAATAACAGCTAAATCTTCTGAAATGATAGTTAATATAAATGAAACAAAAAAATTTGGTCCTTTAGAAATTAAGATTTTAAAATGTGGTAAAATTAATTTAAATAATAGAATAGACGATGTTGCGTATATGCAGGTCAAAGACCTTTCAAAAAGTGAAAATGAAAAAGTATTTATTTTTAATGGCTGGACATTTGCTTCCGATGCAAGTTTAACCCCATTCGACCATGCTATTTATGATTTACAATTATTAAATTGTAAAAATGTTTAGTAGAACTTTTCTTTACTTAGCCAGTTAGTATCAAAATCTGAGTCTATAAATTTTTTATGATTTAATATTTTTTTGTGAAGATCAATTGTTGTGGTAATTCCCTCTAATACAAATTCATCTAACGATCTTAAAGTTCTTTGAATTGCTTCAGTTCTGTTTCTGCCTTTGCATATCACTTTAGCAATTAAACTATCATAATAAGGAGTGATTTTGCATCCTTGAAAAATTGATCCGTCTACTCTTGTTCTAAAGCCAGAAGGTTGATGGCATACATTTATTACACCTGGACTTGGTTGAAAATCCAGAGCTGGATTCTCAGCATTAATTCTACATTCTATAGAATGACCTCTCGGCACAATATCTGTCTGATTAAGGGCAGTATCTCCCGTAAATGCTATCCACAACTGTTCTTTAACAATATCAATACCAGTTTGAACTTCTGTTACTGGATGCTCCACCTGAACTCTAGTATTCATTTCTAAAAAATAGAATTTTCCTTTCTCATAAATAAATTCGACTGTACCGGCACCCTCATAATTTATTTGCTCTACCATTTTTACAGTTTTTTCCAATAGATCTTTTCTTTGATCATCAGTTAGGACTGGGCTAGGAGTTTCTTCAATTAATTTCTGATGTCTTCTTTGAACTGAGCAATCACGTTCACCTAGATGAACAGTTTTATTTTTACCTGACATTATTTGAACTTCTATATGTCTTGGATTTTTAAAGTATTTTTCAATATACAATTCATCATTATTAAAAAATTTTTTAGCTTCACTTTTTGCAGTTAAAAATAAATTTTCTAAATCTTTTTCTTCATTAACTATTTTCATTCCTTTTCCACCGCCACCACCCGCGGCCTTAATAAGCACTGGATAACCAATTTCTTTACAAAGTGATTTTGCTTCAGACACAGATTTCACTCCACCTTCAGATCCTTCAATTACAGGTAAACCATATTTTTTAGCTATTCTTTTTGCTTCAATTTTATCTCCCATTTTAGAAATTAAATCTGCACTTGGACCAATAAATTTTATCCCGTGTTTGTTTACAATCTCGGAAAATTTTGCATTTTCTGACAAAAATCCATAACCAGGATGTATAGCTTCTGCGCCTGTCAAATCTACAGCTGACATAATTGATGAAATATTTAAATAACTGTTTTGAGGTTGATGCGAACCTATACAGACACTTTCATCAGCAAGTCTTACATGCATAGAATCCGAGACAACATCAGAATGAACAGCTACAGTTCCAATACCCCATTCTTTACAAGCTCTAATAATTCTAACAGCTATCTCACCTCTATTAGCTATTAAAACTTTTTTGAACATTTTTATTTATTTTAGAAGAATTAATGTTTGACCAAACTCGACAGGTTGTCCATCTTGAACTAATATTTTTTTTACTTCTCCATCAGATGTTGATGGCACATGGTTCATTGTTTTCATAGCCTCAACAATCATTACAGTCTGCCCTTTTTTAATTTTGTCTCCGACTTCAACAAATTTTTTAGCTCCCGGCTCAGCAGCTAAATAAGCTGTACCAATAATAGGGGATTTAACTCTTATTCCATCCGTATCATCAGAGGATTTTAAAACTGCTTTATTAGGAGACACGACTGCACTTGTTTTTGATTGTTCAATCGACTTAGAGGCTTTTGACACTTTAATTTTAGTTTGACCTTCTTGATATTCTAATTCTGTTAAACCAAAATCATTTAAGTTTTCCACCATTTCTTTAATTAATTTTTTATCAATCTTCATTTTTCAAAAATTTATTTATTCCTTCTAAAGCCATTTTATATCCATCGGCACCAAAACCACAAATAATACTTTTTGCAACTTTACTTATTAAAGATTTGTGTCTGAATTCTTCTCTATTATAAATATTACTCATATGCAATTCAATAATAGGTATTTTGAGAATTTTTAAAGCATCGTGAATAGCAACCGATGTATGAGTATATCCTCCAGCGTTTATAATTAAGCCTTGTTGTTCATTTCTGCAATTTTGAATTTTTTCAACAAGTTCACCTTCAATATTTGATTGAAACATTGAAAGCATTATATTGTTTTTGATAGCAAACTCTTTACAGTTTGTCTCAATGTCTTTTAAAGTATATTTTCCATATTGATTTTCTTCTCTCTCACCTAAAAGGTTGAGATTTGGTCCATTAAGAATTATAATTTTATTCATTGATGTTAAATATTAACATTAATTAGCTTAATTATGGCAAAAATACAATTAAATGGAAAAAAAATATCAATTAAACCAAATCTTTCATTACAGGATTTGTTAAAAAAATATAATTTGACATACAAGAAAGTAGCTATTGAACATAATGGAACAATAATTTCAAAAATTGATTATAAAAAAAAATTTTTAAAAAATGGTGATATAATAGAAATTGTTCACTTTATTGGAGGAGGTTAATTTGAAAAAAGATGTCTTTAAAGTTGCAGGCAGATCTCTTAAATCAAGATTAATAGTTGGTACAGGAAAATATAAAAATTTTATTGAAACTGCCAAAGCAATAAATGCGTCTGGCGCAGATATGGTTACAGTTGCAGTTAGAAGAGTAAATATCTTGGATAAAAAAAAACCAATACTGACTGATTATTTAAATCCAAAAAAAATAATTTTTTTACCTAATACTGCCGGATGTTTTAATTCAAAAGAAGCTCTTAGAACTCTTAGATTAGCTAGAGAAATGGGAGGCTGGAAATTAGTGAAGCTGGAAGTATTGGGTGATAAAAAAACTTTGTACCCTGATATGATTGAAACAATCAAATCTACTAAGATACTTGTCAAAGAGGGATTTAAAGTAATGGTTTATTGCACTGATGACCCTTTGCTTGCTAAAAAACTTGAAGATAGTGGTGCATCAGCAATTATGCCTTTAGCTTCTCCAATTGGCTCAGGTTTGGGGTTGCAAAATAAAGTAAACATTTCTCTTATAATTAAACAATCAAAAGTTCCAGTAATTGTAGACGCAGGAATTGGAACTGCATCAGATGCAACAATAGCAATGGAGTTAGGTTGTGATGGAGTTTTGGTAAACAGCGCTATTGCCACGGCAAGAAAACCAGTCATAATGGCAGAAGCTTTTAAGGATGCAGTTATATCTGGAAGAAATTCTTATTTAGCAGGCAGAATGGAAAAGAATTATTTTGCTTTACCAAGTTCTCCAACAAAGGGACTAATTTAATTTTTTTTCCTTCTTGTCCATAAAGTACGTAGTTTTTTTTTAATTTTAGTTTTTTTCACTAATTTCTTATCTTTTTTTTTATCTTTTTGTTTTATTTTTTTTTGAGTAGAAGTTGACTTTTTTAAAATTTTTACTTCTTTAATTTTATTAATATTTTCAATGATATTTAAATTTTTCTTGGATTTATTTAATAATTCAATTTTATATTCAGGAATCAATAATTTATCATCAGAATGTATTTCAATTTTATATAAATATTTTTTTTGAAAATATTTTAATTCTTCCTTTAAATTATTTTCAATAAATAATTTTACTTTTTCAGGTACAAATGATCTAATTATCTTTACTTTATCAGTAAAAGCTAAGTGTTGAATTTTTTTTAATATTTTCTGCGAAAAGGAACTTAGAGAAAGCTGAGTTTCCCATTTAATAGAACTCTCTCTTAGTCTTTGTCTTGTCATCTCAAGAAGGCCAAAATTACTAATTCGACCAATTTGAATTCTAGCTCTATCTTTTCTAACACTCTCCTTCATTTTTTTTTCAACTGTTCTTCTATTGTAAAAATTCATCATATCAATAAAATCAATTACAATTAAACCTGATAAATCTCTTAACTTAATTTGGCGTGATATTTCTTCAGCAGCCTCTATATTTGTATTTAAAGCTGTTTTTTCAATATTAATTTGTTTAGTTGATTGACCAGAATTTATATCAATAGAAACTAAAGCTTCTGTTGGATTTATTACTAGGTATCCACCTGATTTAAGCTTTACAGTTGGTTCATAAATATTATTTAAATCTTTTTCTATATTTGCATCATGAAAGAGAGGAATTTTTCCTCTATATTTTTTTATATTTTTAACATTTTTTGGCATCAATTCTTTCATAAATTTTTTTGCTTTTTGATAAGCTTCATTACCTTCAACATAAATATATCTTGTATCGTTATCGTATGTGTCTCTTAAAGTTCTTTTAATAATATCGCCTTCTTCGTAAACTAGAGAAGGAGCATTTGAATTAAGTGCATTATCTTTAATTTCCTCCCAAGTTTTAAGAGTATTTTGAAAGTCTTTTTCTATTTCATTTTTAGTTTTATTTGCTCCCGCAGTTCTTACGATTACACCCATACTTTTTGGTATATCTATCTCATTAAGTATTGCTCTAATCTTTTGTCGATCCGGAGAATTAAAAATTTTTCTAGATATTCCGCCTCCTTTCGGAGTATTAGGCATTAAAACCATATATTTTCCTGCTAAAGAAATAAAAGATGTAAGTGCTGCTCCTTTTTGCCCTCTTTCCTCTTTAATTACCTGTATCAAAATTACTTGGCCAGGTTTAATTACTTCTTGAATCTTATATCGCTTAATACCAAATGAAGATTTAACTTCTTCTCGATAATCTTTTTTATTATTTCCTTTAGTTTCCTCGAGGCTTATCTCTTTATTTTTACCTTCAATGGTTTCTGTTGTTTGATCTGATTGAGAGTCATCTAACGGTACTTCAGCGACTTTATCTTTTAAGCTTTCTCTTATGGTTTCTTCTGCAGCTTTTATCTTTTCTTTGTCCTCTGAAGGTATTTGATAATAATCTGATTGAATATCATTAAAGGCTAAAAAACCATGTCTTTCTCTGCCAAAATTTACAAAGGCCGCCTGCAAAGAGGGTTCAACCCTACTTACTGTTGCTAGATAAATATTATTTTTAAAATTTAAATTGTTTTTATCTTCAAATTCGTATTCTTCGATAGAGTTATGTGATTTAAGAACAATACGCGTTTCGTTTGGATGCGATGCATCAATATATAAATTTTTTTCCATTTTAATTGAATTCCTTTTAATTTGTTGAAATCTGTGAATTTTAAATTTGACATAACTTTATTTTATACGAATTTAAGAATAAATACACTTATTTAAATTATGTTTGCCTAAAGAAAGTCAAATTTATTAGTAAAATGGTCAAATGTTAAATTTTCTCAATTTTTCATTAAAATTTTTAATTATATTTTCAATAGTTACATTGCTATTTCTATTTTCAACTTTGTGGTATTTTTCCATAGGTCTTCCGGACTATAAAAAACTATCAAAATACCAACCTCCAATATCAAGTAGAGTTTATTCTGATGATGGTAAGCTTATAGCCGAATATGCTATAGAAAAAAGATTATTTGTACCCTTCGAGTCAATTCCTGATACAGTTATCAATTCATTCTTATCTGCAGAGGATAAAAATTTTTTTAGCCATCCAGGAGTTGATGCAAAAGGTATTTTAAGAGCTGTAATAAAAAATATTAAAAATATAACACAAAATAAAAGACTAGAGGGTGCGTCCACAATAACTCAACAAGTTGCAAAAAATTTTCTTTTATCTAATGAAGTATCAATGAAAAGAAAAATTAAGGAAGCAATTTTAGCCTTTAGAATAGAAAGAGCTTATTCAAAAGAAAGAATTTTGGAACTATACCTTAATCAAATATATTTAGGTCAAGGCACATACGGAATAGCGGCAGCAAGTTTGGAGTACTTTGACAAATCAATTAAAGAATTAAATTATTCTGACGCAGCTTTATTAGCAGCTTTACCGAAAGCTCCAAGCAAATATAATCCTTATAGATATCCAAAAGTTGCAGAATTTAGAAGAAATTTAGTGCTAAAAAATTTAGAAGAAAATAATTTTATTTCGAAAGAACAGTTAAATAAATTAAAAAATAAAAAAATTAATTTAAAAAAAAGAAAAATTGAAATAGTTAATGAGGCAAACTCGTACACTGAGGAAGTAAGAAGATCAGTTAACGAAAATTATGGTTTTGAAAAATTATACTCCCAAGGTTTAAGTATTCGAACTCCTTTAAATATAAATTATCAAATTCAAGCAATAAAATCTTTAAGAAAAGGTATTGAGGATTACGATAGAAGACATGGTTGGAGAGGCCCGATAACAAATAAGATTAAAGATATAAATTGGAAAAATAAGTTAGATAAAATAAAATTAGACCCAACTTTAATGTGGAAAATTGCAGAAATTACAAATTTAAGCGATACACAAATTGATTTTAAAATTCTAGACAATAAAAAAAATCTAGAGGGAAAACTCTCTTCCAATGATGTAAAATGGACAATTCCAAAAAATAAATTTATTAAAGATAGACATAACATTGGTGATTTTATTTTTGTTAAAAAAGAAAAAAACTCTTGGACATTAAAGCAATACCCTAAAGTTAATGGAGGAATTGTTGTTCTGGATCCTTATACTGGAAAAGTAAAAGCTTTAGTTGGAGGTTTTAATTTTAAATCAAGTGAATTTAATAGAGCTACTCAGGCAAAAAGACAACCAGGTTCTGCATTCAAACCAATTGTTTACGCAGCTGCTTTAGAAAATGGTTTTGCACCTAATTCAATTATACTAGATGCACCATTTGTTGAAAGTCAGGGTGTAGGACTAAAAAATTGGAAGCCAGAAAATTATGGAAAAAAGTTTTATGGCCCCTCAACTCTTAGAAAAGGGATTGAATATTCAAGAAATCTAATGACTGTCAGAATAGCAAAAATTTTAGGATTAGATGTTATATTAGACTTATCAAAAAAATTAGATATTTACGAAGAAATTCCTGAACTTTTATCCGTATCATTGGGTGCAGCAGAGACAACACTAATTAATTTAACATCTGCTTATGCACCATTTGTTAACGGAGGAAAAAAAATTGAGCCAAATTTAATTTCAAGAATACAAGATCGCAGAGGTAAAACTATTTTTCGAACAAAAAACAGAAAGTGCTTGGGATGCGATAAATTTATAAATCAATCTAGTGATTTTCCAAAAATTGAAAACATGAATCAAAGAGTATTTAGTGAAGAAACAGCTTATCAAATGGTTTCAATATTGAAAGGAACAGTAAAGAGAGGAACAGCAAAAAAGTTAAAATCATTAAACGTTCCAATAGCAGGAAAAACTGGAACCACAAATGATAATTATGATGCTTGGTTTATAGGTTTTTCATCTAATTTAGTTATAGGCGTTTATATTGGTTTTGATAATCCAAAAACTTTAGGAAAATTTGAAACCGGTTCTAAAGCAGCACTACCAGTGTTTAAAAACTTTATTGAGAACGCTCTTTATAAAGAGGATTTTGACGAATTTAAAATTCCTAGTAAAGTTTACTTGACGTCAATAAATTATGATACAGGGTTAAAATCAGCTCCAGGAGAAAAAAAAACTATTATAGAAGCTCTTAAATTTAAAGATATTAACAATATTGATAATAATAATTTAATTTCAATTAACGGGCGTGATACTATTATTAAATTTAGACAATTTTATTAATGCAAAGTTTTGAAAATAAATTAGTGATTTCCGAAAAAATCCTCAGTAATATCAGGGGGTATCTTTGATAAACATAATGTTGAGGTAGCTCTTAAAGAACTTGATGAAACATTGCTCCAAAAAAACTTTTGGAAAGATAAAAAACTTGTTAAAAAAACTGTAAGACAAAAAAAAATTTTTGAAGATATTCTAAATTCTTACAAAAAATCGTTAATTGATATCAATAATACTAAAGAGTTATTTAATTTAGCATCTCAAGAAAAAGATGACGAAACTATTAAAGATTGTAATCTAAAAATTGAACAAATTTTAAAAGAAGTAAAAAAAAGTGAAATAAACTGTTTTCTTTCTGGAGAAAATGACGACTACAATATTTATCTTGAAATACACGCTGGTGCGGGTGGAACAGAAAGTCAAGACTGGGCAGATATGCTTAGAAGAATGTATATGAAATGGTTTGATAAAAAAAAATATAAATATCAAATAATAAGTGAGCATAAGGGAGAAGAGGCAGGAATCAAATCATCCATAATCAAAGTCGATGGCAATTATTTATATGGCTTAATGAAAGCTGAGTCAGGAGTTCATAGGCTAGTAAGAATATCACCATTTGATAGTGGGGCTAGACGCCATACTAGTTTTGCAAGTGTTTGGGTTTATCCTGCTGTTGAAGATGACATTGATATAAAGATAGAGGAAAAAGATTTACGGATAGATACATACAGATCGAGTGGCGCTGGGGGACAACATGTAAATACAACTGATAGCGCTGTACGTATAACTCATCTACCTACTAAAATTGTAGTTCAATGCCAAAATGAGAGGTCACAACATAAAAATAAAGAAACATGTTATAAAATGTTAAAAGCAAGATTATATAAATTTGAAATACAAAAAAGAGAAGAAGAAAATCAAAAAGAGTTAAATAGTAAAACTGATATAGGGTGGGGGCATCAAATAAGATCCTATGTTTTACAACCTTATCAGTTAGTAAAAGACCTAAGAAATAAAATTGAAAATACAAATCCTGCTAGCGTTTTAGATGGTAATATTGACCAATTTATAGAGGAGGGTATTAAAAATTCTTAATGAGGAAATTTTTCTTAATCATATTTTCATTAATCTCAATTTTTATTATTATTTTGATTACAGTTTTATCTACAGTGGGAGTTGAAACTGAAAAATTCAATAATTTAATTTCACAAAAGATAAATCAAGTAAATAATAATATAAATTTAAAATTAACTTCGATTAAATTTAAAATAGACATTCAGCAAATAAGCTTATTTTTAGAAACTTCATCTTCTCAAATTAATTATCGAGATATGAAAATTCCTACTAAAAATATAAAAGTTTATATTGATTTTATATCATTAGTTAAATCTGAACCTGAAGTTAGAAAGATTGCTTTAATTTTAGAGGAAATTAATATTAACGAATTAAAAGAACTATCAACCGCCTTTAAACCATCTAATTTTACAAATTTGATTAAAAATAAAATAAAAGAAGGAAAATTAAATTCAGAACTAGAGATATATCTTAATAAAAATAATATTTTAGAAAATTTTATAATCAAAGGAAAAGTATCAAATTTAAAAGCAGAAACTATCGATGGTATAAATTTTAATAAAGCTAAGTTTAGTTTTTTTGCAGATAAGTCTGACGTTTTAATTAAAACGATTTATGGTGAAATTGGACCAGTCAAAGTGATAGATGGAGATTTAAAATTTAATCTATCTTCAGAAATTTTACTAGAGTCTAATTTTCAAACTAAAATAAATTACAACAATCAGTATATAAAATTTAAAAACATGATTAAAGACATTAAGTTTGCCAAAAATTTAATTAATTTAGAGGCCGATATAAATAATACTATTTCAATTAATTTTGATGAAACTTATAGAGTAAAAAAATATAATTATAAAAATCAAGGAAAAATCTTAAAAGCTGATTTTGGCTTTGATCAATCTTTAAAAAGTACATTTCTTAAAGAAAAAATTAAAAAGATTTCTTTTGTTAATTTAGAGGTAAATACAAACTTAAATTCTAAAAAAAACAACACTACAATTTCAGGAAAATATTCTTTAAATGAAGGTAATTTTTTACCATTTAATCTTGATAATATTAATAATGACGAGTTATTGAAATTAAATCTTGATGCTGAGTATGATAAACTTATTGATCTAGAATTTATTAATTATAAAAAATTAAAAAATACAATTACTAAATTTTCTTTAGATTTAGAAAAAAAGAAAAATATAATTAAAATTAAAAAAATTAATCTAGTCGATAAGGATAGTTCAATCTTTTTTGAAGATATTGTATTCGATAAAGGTAAATTTTTGTCACTTAAAAAAGTTCAAATAAATACTAGCAAAGATAATATAAAAAATAATGATTTTTCAGTTCTTTTTGAAAAAGATATTTTAATTAAAGGAAATCAATTTGATGCAAGTAATTTACCAAAAATATTTAACAAAAAAAAAAACAAAAAATCAATTTTCACAATTAAGTAAAAATATAGAAATAGATTTTGAAAATATAACCGCTCCTTTATCAGAGAATCTAAAAAATTTTAAATTAATTGGGAAGATCGAAAAAGGTAAATTTGTTAAAATTTCAGCTAAAGGAGATTTTGGTGAAAATAATTTTTTAGATATCACAATGAAAAAAGATAAAAAAAGTAAAAAAAAATTTCTTGAAGTATATTCTGATCTCACAAAACCTCTTTTAACGGAATATAGTTTTTTCAAAGGTCTTACAGGAGGCAAATTATTATATACGTCTATTATTGACGATGACGATTACAACTCTAAATTAAAAATTGAGAACTTTAATCTAATTAATGCACCAGGAATGGTAAAGCTGCTCTCTCTTGCAGATCTAAGTGGTTTAGCTGATTTAGCTGAAGGAGAAGGTTTATCTTTTGATATTTTAGAAATTAAGATGGAGAAAAATGGAGATAATTTGAAACTAACAGAAATACTTGCTCTTGGACCAAGTATTTCTGTTTTGATGGAAGGTTATCAAAACCCGACTATAACCAGTTTGAGAGGTACATTAGTTCCGGCTAAAACTTTAAACAAAATGATTTCTAAAATACCTGTTTTAGGAAATATTATAATTCCTAAAGAAGCAGGGGAAGGTTTATTTGGCATAAGTTTTAAAATGAAAGGACCACCTGGGAAAATTAAAACTACAATTAATCCAATAAAAACTATAACACCAAGATTTATTCAAAAAATTATAGAAAAAAAAAATTCTAAATAATTTTAACTAGATAGTGTTTTTTCTTTCCATAAGAAATTTTTAAAATTTTTTCTTTAAAATCAGTTGCTTTAAGAATTTTATTTGTATCATTAACTACCACATTATCAATTTTTACTCCTTTATTAGCTATCGCTCTTCTTGCTTCACTCTTAGAAGACATAATTTTATTTTTTGCTAGAAAATCTAAAAGATTAATTCCATTTTTAATTTCACTGGACTTTATTTGTATTTCAGGAAGATCAATACCTAATCCACCGCTCTCAAATGTTTCTTTTGCAGTTTGTTCTGCTTTTTGAGAAGCTATTTCTCCGTGAAGAATTTTAGTTGCTTCATTAGCTAATATAACTTTGAGA
>Ga0181422_1000020_pt1 | contig 43203 bp, 77 predicted proteins | sample 45SPOviralmetaG_FD_130147 | JGI IMG/M metagenome (GOLD analysis project Ga0181422, IMG submission 130147) | Marine viral communities from the oligotrophic San Pedro Time Series (SPOT) site, San Pedro Channel, CA, USA - 45 SPOT_SRF_2013-07-18 | ecosystem: Environmental > Aquatic > Marine > Strait...
AGGTTATAGTTCCAGCCATACCACCAGTTGTAAGAATTTCCGTATTAGAAAATTTACTTTCCCCACCGGCATCAATACGCATTTCCAAAGGCTCTAAAAATGTGTTGTTTAAGTCTGTTCTAATAATGACATAACTCCGCCATCCGCTACTTGAATCTAGGTTCGTAGCGTATAATGAGCCTATGTCCATATTACTAGATGTAATTGGCGTAAATGGAAGACCATATATTTGAAGGTCTCCAGTAGAACTGCCAAGACTGGAAAAAGCAAGCCTAAAGTTTACTGTAACTAACCGTCCTATTTTTGTGTATGTTCCATAATAACCAGATGCCAAAGTCATACCTGTGTTACCGCCGCCAAATTTAGGGTCAGGCGTCCAAGTCCCCTCCTCATAGTCATCCAGATAATTAGCCGAACCAGTGCCGCCCAAGTAAACACCGCCGGATAACGTGATGTCATCAACAGTACCAATGCCAGCGTTTGTAATTTTACTAAGTGCCATCTAGTTCTCCAAATAGGGATGACCCCTACGCATTATGCGTAAGGGCTATCACCTAGCACGTCAGTATCCCAAGCCGCCTTGAGTGCCGTAATATTAGAAGCACTGTTAATTGCTGAATCGGCTGGCGCATCACGCAATGCGTTTTTCTTGGTTACTGATGCCGCCTTTGCATCCGCATCATCAGCTTCTAGGGCTTTCATGTAAATAACATCTTCAGCGTCAAGCAGGGGTGCGCGAACTTCACGAATTTTATCTTTGAAAATTTCTTTTGCTTTGGTCATGTCCTCTGAGATTACAGAACCAGAAAGTGACCACGCACCACGAAAATGGCGGTCTGATGGAACGGTAGCAGTTGACGCATCAATCTGATTACCGTCTTTATCGACTATATAAGTTGTTGTCATAATACGCTCCTATGCGGCAACAGTTTCATCAGTGGCGAGTTCATCAGTAATCTTCCAAGCGTTCCGCCACTCTCTTGTGCTTGGTAGCTGTTCCTTGCGGCATATTACCATCTTTGGCTTGTTTCCGCTATCCCACTCTCTCCAAACGTGTTGTGGGCAATCCTTCATGATTAAGTATTCAATGGCCTGTTCTTCAGTCATAGCTGGCATAGGCTCTGTCTTATGTAGCAAGTAACCTCTGGTGTGCTTCTTGAAATCAGGCTGTGCTTCATCCTTTGCCAACTCGTGATACACCCACACTGGTGGTAGGATACCGCCCTGCAATGCACACGCCAGCCAATTAGGGTCAGGCACAAGTATCTTAGCGCACTCATCAACGCTGTCCTCATAGACTACACGATAGTCTGACTGCACACCGTCTAGGTTTTCTTTTGCCCAGCATAGTCTGTCGAATAGGTGTGTGCCTTTGAACTGTGGTGTCTGGGTCATTATGCGAGGTCTCCTAAATGTGCCACATAGTTTCCGAAGTGGTCAAATGATTGACCAGCAGAACTTGCTGATGAACCAACTCCTCCATAATGTGTAATTTGACTTGTTGTCTTAGAAATTAATGTTCCATCACCCGCTATGGCTACTTGAATTTGAAAAGTCGGACCCCTACCGTGATTGTATTCACTAACCCCACTACAAATAGGTGCGTAGTTAGAATTAGAAAAAGATGAGGCAAAACCAACCGTATAGTTTCCCGTACCACCATCTGTTAGACTACTGTTATTTAAGCTGTCACGAGTTGCTACAGTGCCAGTACCATTAAAATTTATCCACGCCTTACTGCTACCATTAACAACGTAACTTGTATCCAGAGAACCTGCGGTGCTGTGTTCAATCTGGTCTGCTATGATTTTTCCAGCCATTATGCGAGACTCCCAGATACTTGCGCTGTAGCCATCCTTACATCAACGGAGTTGTTGTATTCAATCATTGCCTTAATTCTTAACTGTGCAGTCGTGACTGCACTGCCCGCTTTATCAATGCAAGACCAACACCCATTAGCGTCCTGATTTTCATCCCATTGTGCATCTGTCGTAGGTGCATAGTTGCTGTATGACATAAGGCTGACATATGCGTATTGATATCTCCCTTCCCCATTATCTGTTAATGAAGTCGCATTGAAACTCTGACGAACTGCCACCGTATTTTGCCCATTGAAGTTAATCCAAGATTTGATTAACCCCTGCTGCAAACTTTGCGTTGCCGCACCGCCTTCAGAGGTCACTGTGATGTCACCAGCGGTGGTCTTGCCTGTGAGTTTGTCTGTAATTAACTCACTCATGCTAAGTCTCCGTGTGATACTGCCGCAATATATGGGTCATTTTGTTGGGTGTTGCCATCTACATCTCTTGTATTTTCAGAGTATCTACTTGCAGTGTCTGAACTAGCAATAACATATCTATTATAGTTATTAGTTCCCATAGCTCCTTCTTGTACTGGACTACTACTGCCTGTTACAGTATGTGATGCACTGCTCATACTATTTACATAATTTCCATATAAACAGCCTGTTGCTCTGTCTGTGAAACTAGCAATATTGAAAGAGTCAGGAATACTATTATTGCTCATATCAAATACGCCATGTGCTTTAACAGTTGTTTGCTTCGTCAACGTCACAGGACTAGAGCCATCTGATGCAACGATTGTATCTGCTTTTAATGTACTCATGCTATCACCATCGTTGCGCCTGTGGACACGGTAATTGTCACGCCAGTAGCCAAAGTCAATGGACCCGCACATAACCCATTCGTATTAGCGTCTATGGTTACATTGGTATCGAGTTGCTTTTCATGCACCCTGATAATGTCAGCTACACCGCCGCCTGTATCACCCTTATAAGAGCCGCCGCCCAATACCAAGCCAGCGGCGAACATATTTTGAGTAATTGTGCCATCAGCGGGGACAACAGAACCAGCAACTAGACCCAAATAATTCACAAAGATGTTAGATGTTCCTGAAGATGGGGCGGCTGTAAATGTGAGCGTTACCCCATCTGGCACTGTATAGCTGTCATCCGCGTTCTGTATAACGCCATCCACTGAGACAAGAATCGACTGAGGAGAAGCAACCGTCCTGTTCAATGTGAATGTTGTTAGTGACCCTGTGCCATTAAACTCTTGAATAGCTGGCACATCAGCAAAATTAACGGCTGGCGGATTTCCTACATATGGCATTAGGTAATCTCCATTATACTCGCAACGGTATCTAGGCTATTGGCTGTATTTGACTGCACAATCAAACTATGGGCGGCTTCCATAATAATCTTGTTGCCAGCCATATATTCAAATGAACCGCCAGCGGGTAACGGAATATCTTTAGCTAAGAAAACCGTATTTGCCGCAAACAGCTTAATATCCACCGTTATCTGCGATAAGCCTGTATTGGCTATTGTTAGACCAATGACAACAGTTGTCGTGGAAGCGGGTACTGTATAGACCGTCATATCAGTATTAGCGGCTGTGTTAGAGCCGTTGAATACCTTGTTTTTGAAGGTATTAGCCATGCCCCGCCCCTTATGCTACATCGTCAATCAATGCCGCTACTATTGCTGTTACCGTTGCACTTCCAGTTCCAGCCTCATCCGCTGAAATGGCGTGTAGGTTGCCAACCGTTGTATTCGGGCATCTAAGTGTGAATGTTTGGCTGGGTCCAACAAAAATGCCATCTGCCGCTGTGTGTGAAGCCGCGCCACCATCTAATGTTAGATAAATGCCATCTGAAGTAGATTGGTTCTGGATAAACAAGAACTTTACCTTATCAGATGTGGTTATAGCTGTTGGGGCGGTGTCTTGGTCAACCGCTGTGTAATCCAAGAAATAACCAGCAATCAAATCTGCCTCAGTTGTTTGAATCAATGTCAGCTTATAATACCACTTATCATTAGCATCCGCTGGGGCAACGCTCATACTGCCAGAAAATGTTTGAGCTATTTCATCAGGCAACGCTGTGACTGAGGTTGATACTATTGCGTCATCTGCCATTTTAATCTCCTATGACATTATCCTAAAGCTATCGCTGTCGCTGTAGGGTCTTCTGCACCAGCTACCGCTGTCACGGTATTTAACGTCTGGTCAAATGTGAAAAGGTCAAGCCATACGCCGTTTGATGAATCCCTTATCTTCAATATATCTGTATTTGTATCATACCATAGCTGATAAGCATAGGGAGTTGATGGTTGGTTGGCTCCAGAGTTCAATGAAACAATGGCATCTAACACATCATTTATGTCTGTTCTGGTGGCGGGGAATGTTTGATTGGCTATGTTATAATCATGCTGTGCCATAATAACTCCTATGTAACTCTGCCGTGACCCTGCGCGGTATAATCAAATGTTCTATCAACAACAGTGCCGTTGCTTTCCTTAAATACAATGGTAAACCCTGTGGCTGTTTTATTGGTGATTTGATAAAACTCACCAGAGTTCATATTTTGCCCCGCGATACTTATACCATCTATTGAGCCAAACGCATTGGGGAAAGTTACCACCTTTCCGCTTGCTGATGTTCCGCTTGATATGTTGCCTTCTGATTCTGTGCGCTTTTCCAAAGACAGATTAACGGTCAATGCTGAAACAACAGGCGTATCATCAATGTCTATTGTGGACATCTCAAGTCTAAACTTAAACCCTCTGGCTGTATAGTCACCCGCCACAACCCTTGAAAACGATGTAAATGTAGCTGAACCGCTTGTTGGGTCATCATCTGTGGTGGCTACAAGAAGCTGGGCATCTGTAGTGCCTTGTGACGCTGGTTTGATAGCATCGTACTGTCTGCGGGTTATTGTTATGTTAAATGAAATTCTAGCTGTTTGCTTCGCTGTCAAATCAATGACTGAATCAAAGTCATAGAACCCTGTATTTGAAACCACGCCATCAGGACCACCATCAAATAAACCATCAGCATCATCAAATAAGCCTTGCCCACTATCAAATAGAATGGTTGTGCTAAGAATTAACACATCTTCATCAGATGGCTTGATTACATTGGTCTTTACACCATTAAACGCGGGGCTTTCTGTATTTGATGCAATCTGTTTGAAGTTAGCGGCAATGGGTGCTTGGTCAATAATTCCTATGGCTTGGGCGGCTGTGCCTGAATTATTGCCATATTTATCTACCGCCACGCAAAAATATGTGCCTTCCAATGCTGGCACTATAACGCTGTTTGCTGGCCTTGATACCTTCTGGGCTAGGGTTATGCCATTTGAGAACGAACCCCCGCTTGTAACGGCTTGATGACGAATTACATAGTGCGATAAATCTTGGTCTGTTACTGGTGTCCATGTAAGCAAAGCGTTTGGACCCAAATAATCTAATGTGAAGTCTGATACGTTAGATGGGAGCGTTGTTCCCTTGCCAGCCACGGTATGTTGGATGGTCGTATATGGTGAACGTGTTTGAAATGTGCTTATTGACCTAGCGCGAATATCATATGTCGTAGCATCTTGAACATTGACCAATTCATAGATATTTCCTTTTTGCGTACCCAAGGCGGTAAATGTTGTATCACCAACCTTCCTAGCCTCTACCTCAAATTGATTGGCATAAACACTTGGAGAACTAACATTAACCTGAAGCGTTGTAATTGCGCCTTGTTGGAATGTCTGCACAATATCTGTGGCTGTAACGATTGGCGCGGGAATAACAAATGGGTCAGGGAGCGTTGAGTTATCTTCTTGGAAATCTGTTTCATCAGCGTTCCAATCATATACTGCACTGTTTGTCTCTCTAAGCGTAACATCAACCCCTAAATCTTGACCGCCCACAACAGCAATGTTCCACTCTGCCACCTCAAAAACTTTATTGGAAAATCCGTACCTTGGAAGCGTAACATAACAAGTATCACCAACAGCTAAATTAAATCCCTTCATAGAAAGTTGGCATTGCAAAACCACCTGTTGCCTATTTCTATAAAGTATTATCTTAGCCAAACGCTGTGCGCGGGGTGAGTTTGTTGTATATGGCAAATCATAATCGAGATACCGTGTTTCCCCATTATCCTCTGATACAAAGGTAGTTGAAGTAATAGGCGGGTAATCAGTTGCCACAAAGCCATTTGATTCAGGAGAATAAACCCCTTTGATTGAATTGTAGTTTTCCATTTGGCTTTGTGTTGCGGCTAATTGTATTGGACCATGAAAATCATCTTGGGTAAGAGTTATTGATGGGCTTCTGTATTCTGCCACCAATAAACGGAACTTGCCGTTTGTGTAAGTCAATATGCCGCCACATGAGGTAAGCATATTTTCAATAATCTTTTTTGGTGCGCCGTTTGTTTGAAACGTGCCATTCAAAGTATAGCGTTTCTGTGTTCCGCCAGCCGCAAGTGTTACATTCTCATCGCATACATTTGCCGCCGCAATAAACGATGTGTCATCAATCTCTGATGCGCTACAAGCCAATCCATATCTTGTGTCGGTTAGATAATCCCTTATGCAAAGAGCCGCATTGTTTGAATATGCTGTTGTAGATGTGCGCGGGTCATAGACTTTTTTCCCCTCAATGACCGCTGATATATTGGGCAAGCCCTGTGGAAACGCATCAGAATTAAACTTTAGCTGTGCATACATATACGCAATGCCGCGCAATCTATGGGCTGTTGTCCATTCTTTAACCCTTTGCGTCAATCTTGTATCAGCGGCTTGTGTGTCTGAGCCATTATGAGAATTTATTTCGACCAGCTTTGTGCTTCCGTCTTTGAACCTTGAGGGTCCAGAAACTTGATTGCCCTGCATTGTTAAATTTGATTCATCAATTCTAAAACTTACAAACCTATTTATTTCATGTGTGACCAATGAAATAACTAAATGCAAAACACTATCTGAATCAGTTGTGCTTATATATGAAAGAACACCCGATACACGAACCTTACCATATGCAACCCTTCTTGGTTGCGCTGGCTGTTTAATCATTTGGGTACGAGAAGATGCTTCACTTACATAATCACCATAACCCCCAAGGCTGGGCATTTCTGGTACAGGTGACAATGCTGTAAGCGCGGCAGATGCGGCGGCATATACCGCAACAGAAGCCAAAGCACTTAATCCCAAAACAGGACCACCAACAGCAAACATTATTGCCGCTTGTATTAGAGTTTTAGGATTTGTTATCGCCTTGAAAAAACTTTTGAAGAAACCCATTACTTAGCACTCCATCTAATGGATTTCTCTTGAAGGCTGGATATAAAATCTAACCCCTTATCTCCTGAAAACTCTGTTTGCTGGTCAACCTGTGTATAACGCCTGACCTTTGGCCTGTTCAAATCAACCAAACGGCTTTCACATGAGACAGTTATGTTAGCTCTTTCTCCATCATCTGATATATTCATGGTATCCATACGACCACTAAATAAAAGATATGGGTCTGCAACAACCGCATAAGCGTCAGTCATTGTGCCAAGATACACCTTTGCGCTTCTGCCTTGATAGTTATCTGTAAGGGCGGTTGATACTAGGGCTGAATCTAAACCATTAAAACTTACATCTAATCCATTGGCTTGCACTGAGCCATTCTCTGTAATGGGAGATACGCCAAGGATTTCACCAGTGCCAACGAATGTGGTGCTTGCAAACGTAATATTTCCCAGACCTGTCCAGACAGTCACGTTGCCGCCAGAAAAATCTAGGTCAACCGCTACAAACGGTCTTATTGTACTTGATGAAAATACGGTGTTTAACGCACTGGTTATACCACGGCTCATTTGGCCTCCAATGCGGTCTATCCGCTAGTTTTAGGTCTACCGCTTTTCTTGGGGGCTTTACCACCTACCCAAGCCTCATTTGTATCTGGGGTGCTTTTATCATCACCAATTAAAGTGCCATCGGCGTTTCTGGCTCTCTCAGGCTCAATAGCCTTTGTTTCGCTAGGTGATACCACTTTTGCTTCTTCTGCCAGACCACCCCTTATTAAATTGTCAGCAATGGCACGTTGCCAAGGCTCATCAGTTGGGAATGTATCGCCAGCTTTATATGTTGCTAGAGGTTGGACACCACGCTCATCAGAAATTGCTCTTACAGTTTGCAAAATTTTAACAGACATATGTTCCCCTCATAATGGTTAGGAGGCAGAGTTACCCCTGCCCCCAATATTGTTTAAGCGTTGTGTGGTGTGAAGGCGTTATCACCAGTATGACGAGCATGGCCTTTAATGACCATAGCACCAATCGGTGTTCCGTTTGAATGTGAACCTGTTTTAGCAAGAACAACACGGATATAACGCTTACCGCCGACATAACCTACACGGAAGATAGCACCAGTTGTATCTGGGTCGCCACCAGCAGTTCCGTCCAGCTTCAAGAAAATACCGCCAGCGGCGATAGTTCCATCAACGATGCCAGCTTGTGCAACATCAGTGAATGTTGAGTTGTCATCAGATTCCTCTAATGAAACCTCAAAATAAACTGAACCTGAGAGCGTGTCGCCCTCTGCACCAACATCAACAAGAACGGTTGCTGATTCATAGCCTTGTAGGTCAACCCCACCACCATTGACCGCCGCAGTGCGGACAGCCGAAATGATGGATACGGCTGGGCTTATTGAGTTTGAAAGGTCGTACATTTACCCCTCCTTAAGCTGAAGTTACTTGGATACGGAGAGCTTCTGGCAGAACCACCTGACCACCAACACGACGACGAGCTACATAACGGACATTGCCGCTAGTTGCCTGTGTGAATGGGTCGCGTAGAACGCTAAGAGCAACACGGTCAACGACCATGTATCCGCGTGAGAAATCACCAAATGCTACTGACTTAGAACCAGCACCTACGTCAGCCATGTCTGGCATTTCAACGTATGGGTAGCCCAAGATAGTATTCGGTACACCAGCAGTTAGCATCATGCCAGCTTGGAACACATACTGACCAGCCGTATCCTTTAAGCTACGAATAGCCGCCAGAGTAGTACGGTTGAAGATGAATGTTCCGTTAGTGCCGTATGGCGACTTAACTGCATGAACCAAATCAATGAGGCCATCACCTGTTAGGGCGGCGGATGCTCCTGAATTAGTTGTGCCAACGCTTGAGTTTGTGATAATGCCTTCAGGCTTGCCGACAGCATCACCAACAATCATTGCATTACCTTCTGCTTTCGCAAACTGGTCTGCAAATTCCTGTTGCATTTCTGCCTCAAGATTAAAGACTGAATCCTCAAGCTCTTGCTCAGAAATATCAACCAAAGCATAAAGCTCATGTGTTGGGATTTCTTCAAGCTGGGTAGTGTATCCAGTTGTCTCAGCGCGAGTTGCTGTTTCAGCTACCCACTGTGCAGAGAATGTTGCTGTGCGTGATGGGATTTGGACAGACTTCTGTGAAGTTGCACGAACGCGAGCGATTGACCGCATTGATGAAATTTCAGTAAGTGTCTTAATCAATTCACGAACATACTCTGGCGGAGCCAAGAAACCAGCGGCGGTATCGTCACTGACTGTAAGAGCTTTGATTTCGTCAAGCTCCATGTTTTCTTTGCCCTTGCGTAGCCACTTATCAAACATCACTGTCTTTGTGTCTACTTGCTCAGTTGTAAGACCAGCTTCAGGACGCTTCAAAAGTGCCTCAAAGTCATTCATCTTTTCTTCAACTTGCTTTTGCTGTTGCTGGGCAAGTGTGAGCTTTTGGTTAATGTCCTCAAAGCGGTCTAGGTCAGCTTCAATATTCTTGAGCTTTTCTTCAACCAGCGGGTCAGACGAACCCTTCTTTTCAATGTCAGTCAAACGAGCATCGTTAGTAGCCTTGAATTCTTCAAAAGCTACCGCAATACCCTCGACTGCGTTTTTGATATCGTCAGACATCATCAGTCTCCTTTTAGGATTTTGGTGAGTTTTGCCATTGAATCAATGACATCTTTTTGCTCATCGCCAACCTCACGCTGGTCTAAAGCCTTGAACACGGCGTTTGCCGCTACCTTTGATTCGCTTCTTGAAAGACCGCAAGCATCCCGCATGGTTTCTTCCCATTCACGAACCGTCCGTTGTTCCCCTTTGACCGCCTGAACTCTCGCTCTGGTATTCATTGGGAAGGTAACGGCACTAATCTCCATAAGGTCAACCTCTTTGAGCATACGCTTTTTCCCACGCTCATCGTACATTGCACCCTTTGGAGAAACCCTGTAGCCAATGGAGAGGCCATCAATGGCTCCCATCTTCATTAGCTCATAAACTTCACGGCCTTTTTGTGTACCCATAGCCAAGCGGCCTTTTACACGCAGACCTTTTTTATCTTCAATGATTTCATCAAATACACCGATAGGCTCTTTTGCGTCATGTTGATAAAGGAGCTTAACGCCCTTTGGACCCTTACTTGCGATTGACTTGGCAAATGCACCCTGCACCATGACATCGTTACCGAGGTCTTTGTTGCCAAAGATAGAGCCGTATCCAGAAAATACGCCCTTTTCTTCTTCATCATCGCCGTTGTAAGCCTTTAGCTCTGCTTGAACATCAAGCGTCTCTGACTTCATCTCATCATCAAAATCATCAGTGAAATCTTCAACTAGGGCTTCATCCATCACAGTCTCCTCTTTCCCGCCCTCGCGGTAACTGCTCAGACAGACTGCAACCCGCTGGTCACGCTGTGAGTATTCGGCAAGCATGGTGCTATCACCTGTGCATCTTGCCATAAAATCAGATTCGCTTTCACCAGAGCTAGGCTTTGGTATCGGCATAAGCATCTCCTAATAGGTACATCATACACTCATGTTGAACAATAGACAACAGTTACAGCCTTTTAACATTTATTGCAATTATTTTACCTTTTATTGTTGACATATGAAAACATTATGGTAGGATGATTATATTGAATGATTAATTAAACCACGGAGAGACCAATGACCTACACAGAAAACGAAATGAAAATCCTGAATATTCTTGCCGACAATCATGGTGCAAAATGGGATACCGAAGAAGATGACAACTCACCACACATCGACACATACGAATTGACAACCGATGGCTCTGGTCAATGCGGCACAATCTTCTCTAAAAATAACCTTGACCCTAAGATTTACAGAGGGGTCATCTCAAGCCTGATTCAAAAGGGTGCTTTAGAGGTTGATGAATACGATACCATGACAGACCCCCGCAAAGGTTTTTTGCCTATGATTGCCATTGCAATCAGCTTTGACACATTCAACGGAATCAGAAAGGCGGCGGCTTAACAGCCCCGCCCACCCTGCGGAGATAAAAATGCAGACATTTACAATCATCTTGAAAATCTTAATCGGCATTATGGGCATGGCTATGTTCTGCTCTTTGCCAATTCTCTTTTTTCTTTAGACCACGGAGGCGACCATGACCAAACAAATACTTAGATTCCGCAATGAAAGATGCGCCAGATATTTTGCTGACAATCACGGCTACGAATATCTTGGCTTTGTTAAAGAAAAGACCACTTTCTCAATCTCACGCGGCTCTGGCGATATCAGCCATGTAGATGGCGGCTCTTATCAGGTAAGCAAAGAGGTCAGCCATGAAGCCGTTTAGCAAGGTTCAACCAGATATGCCCCCCATGAAAGATTGGGTTGCTGATATGATGAAGGCAATGCAGAAGGTCAAACCAAGGCCAACCCGCAAACAACTCATAAATTCATATTATGCCGCCAAGAATGATGACATCAGAGTGAATGATATCTATCAGGTGGCTATTGATTGGGACAGCGAAAAGAATGGCGCATTAAGCCCAGACCCTTCCATCAAGGTTATTCATCTTTCCATCAAACGCAAAGATAAAGAGCCAATTATGGATTACCGTGACCTTATGGACATAAAAGATGCTCTGGTGGGCAGTGAGTTTGAGGCATTGATGATATACCCAGCCAGATTTCGTGAGCACGATATGGCTAACCAATACCACCTATGGATTCCTGTAAATAGAGAAACAGAAGAAGGTGTTGGCATACCATTCGGCTGGAATAATGGTCGAAAGGTATTCGATGAAAGCCAAGCTGGGGCAACACAAAGACCATTTAAGGAGGAATAAATGAGTAAATATTACTATTACAGGCTTTGCCTTGAACAATCTACTGAATGGCTACAGAAATGTGCCGCCAAACCTGCAAACGGCATGACCAAAATGAACATAGCCCTGATAAGGCTTGCATTAAGAAACAGGCTGAAGTCACGCAACGATTGAATCTGGCACAGGCTTTTCTTTGATTGGTCTGCCGAATACCAAAGCATCAATGATTTCTTCTATCGGAAAGGCACCCCAGTTCTCACCAGAGAGTTGGGGTTCTTCATTGAAAACCTCTTTATATAAATTTAACCATTCTTCTGGTGTATTTGCTAGTTGCATACGGCGTTCTTTTTCTTCGCTATCCATCTGCCACCTCTTTCAACATTCTTTCAAATTCTCTGACTGTGTTTGGGAACAGCTTTCTTGCTTCATCCATAGCCCTTCGATTGCCATGTATTGCAAACAGATTAGCAAATGTTTCGTAATAAAACGACCCTGACCTTTTATAATAATTTCTGCCATGCCCCCAAGCATGAAAATCAGTGAAGAAACTACCCTTGGTCATTGCATCAATTATATCTGATATAGAATTTGCGCCATCGTATCGCGGCGACCAAGCCTTATATTGATACGACATTCCCTTTCTGCGGCCTCTGGTATACGTTTTTGTTTTCTCAACACGCTCTAAAAGCTCGTCTCTCAGTATTTCAAGTTGCGGCTTGGTATCTGCACCCAATCTAAACCCAAGCATGTCATCAAAATCTGTGCCATCTACCGCCAAGCCCAATGCTTTGGCATCGTCAATAAATGCCCTTTGAAAACCCTTATCTTGCTGAGATAAAAACCTCATCTTTTTTGATGCAACAAAATCTACATGATGCCCATATTCATGCTCTAACGTATTGGATTCTAAATCCGAAGAAATAAGCATTGAGCTTCTTTGATAAAAGCCTCTTTTAGATTTCTTGATGGTATTTGGCTTTGGCAATTTCAATGCAACAGCAAGGGCAAGCCCTGAAAGATTGTCGTTTAGCTTTTCATTATATTGCTGACGTATCTTTGGCGAGGATACAGATAGCGTACTTGCAATATCTAACTTGCCTCTCACCTCTTGTGTTGGCGGCTTGTCATCTACGAACACCTCATCTTCTGGGCTTACATAGAGAGTTACACAGCGACAGTTTATAACATTAGCCGCGCCACCTCTTGGGTCTCCTGTATAGCCCATGGCAACACCGCCGATGATAAAATCTTCATCTAATTCAACCTCTGTGCCATTTGCGGCGGCATGGGTGCTTCTTGAACGCAAATCAGCAACACTCACCCAGCGTTTCTTTTGATTTGGGATATTAAGGCTGGCATTTACCTCATGATTGGCATAACTGGCGGCAGAATGTGTTTCTGTTCTGGCTATGGTCGCGCTTCTATATTTGCTGAATGAACCTCTCATGCTTTTGAAGATATTACGGCCTATTACGCCAACGCCAAGCCCTTCCGCCTCACCAGCACTTATAACACGACGTATTTGGGTCATGGTTGTATTACTAACCTGTGTGACCCTTTGTGCGCCATAAGCCCTGATGTAATCTTTTATCAAAGTCTCGAATTGACTATCCGCCTTCTGATTACGCAACACTCTCAAGCCAAATGCGTCTATTACAGCCCTATAATGGCTACTGAGTACCCTTTGTAGATTTTGCTGTAGGTCACGCCCAGAAAACAATAACTTGCCAGCCTGCGTGTATTCTCGCTCTGCCTGTTGTCCTGTTTCTGCAAATAGAGTTTGCATCTGTAGACGGAGTTTACGCTCAAACCCAACACGCAATCGGTTCTGTTCTATGAACTCTTTTCTCGCACTAATCCTTTTGCGAGATGATTTGCTTGAAATGCTTGGGTATGATTTTACCTTGGGCGTACCAAAACACTGTGGTGCGACTGTGTACGAGGTCATTTTTTAGCCCTCAATCACCTGTTCTTAAAGGATGGCCTTTTGGGAGTAAATCAGTATCAAACTTGCTTCTTTTGAATCTGCCTGTTCTGACAGCCGCCAAGAATACATTTACCCTTGCATAAGCCCATTGGTCTGAATTTGAAACACTTGGTCTTACTGAAGATGGATTGGTATTATAAGCCCCCACGCCCCTGCGGAACACGGCTTCAAGCATCCGTTGTGTGACACGCTTGCCCTTCTTGTCGCCATGCTTGTCGTTATGTTCCTTAACCTTCTTAGCCAAGCCTTTCTTTACAGCCTCACTAATCTTTGCCTTTTGGTCTAACTCGCTGTGCGCTATTGGGCTTTCCTGAAGCATGATATCCATTGCTTCATTTTTGCCATCACGCTCTTTATCTAACTGAGCAGTCTTACGCCTTGCCCATGTTTGACCGCTATCACCGCCCCACAAGAGCCACGCAATTTTCCCTGCGCTTGGATAACCTTCTTCTCCCTGCCTAAAACCTGTGGCTCTTTTGTCTACCTCATGGCGACTGAAGAAGCTGTGCATCCGTCTTACTGTGCGGGGCGAGAGCCTTTCTCTTGAGACAAGTTGGACTGCTCTTGCAACTCCGACTTCTGTTCCGCCTCTGTTGAACTCTTTACGCATGGCAAGGCCGCGTTCAGCCTCTTTCGCCATTGATTCTGTAGGCGTTGTGTCAACATCACTCTCTGCCTTTGCATCATCATCAAGAACCTCACTGGTTAAGCGGTCATAATCATCATGTGATTCACATGGCATAAAGACTGTGCCATTGGCTGTTTCATGTGAGTGTGTACCCACGCAACCTATTTGCTCTGCCCTATCTTCAGCCTCACCTTCAGTTGTAAATACGTCTTTTTCAACTTCCTGTTTAGCTTCTTCGTCCATGCCATAAGCATCTTTACCATCTTGTTCGGCCTCCTGTCCTTCGGCTGGTGCGGTTTCTGTGGTTCCAAGTGGAAAGAGATTAGCCGCGATATAGACATCATCACCTCCTGTAATTGGCTCTAGCCCTAACCGTTCCCTTGCTTCGTTACGAGAAATGATGCCCTCGCGGACTGCTTGCGTTACGTTTTCATAGATGCGTCTGCGGCGTTCTACCATTGCTGGCACTGCCTCAAAATCATACTCAATATAAATATCATCACCATACATCGGTGATAGCCACTCATTCAAATCAGATTGTATGCGCTTGGCTAATGGAATTATCGTTTCTTCGTAAAGCGCGAGTCTCGCTTCTTGGACATTCGCATACGTCTGCGAATCTGGAATCCCAATAAGTTGACTTGGAACCCCAAAACACAAAGCGATATCCTTTGCCGCCATGTTTCTCTGTTGCAGAAAATCCATGTCTTTAGGGCTAAGACCCATTTCGCGCCAATCAAAATCCCCCTCCAATAAGAGTGGGCGACCCGCATTAGCTGGACCCTTAAACTTAACATCTAAATCATCCTGTAGCTGTTGACGTTGACCATCACTTAACTGGATAGGCATACCCCTATCGCTAGTTGGCTTGAATACAATAGCACCGCTTGGTCTTGCCCCATTGTTGAGAAGGCTGATGTTGTGCTTATTGATAGCGTTGTGATTGTCAATATCTACTGCCGCCGCCATAAGCGGGGATAGCCCATAGAAATCATCTAATGGGTTGTAGAGTTTCATGTGTTTAACTTCCGCCTCACCAGTAAGCGGGTTTGAATCATACGTTTTGACAACCTTGCCATTGATTACATACTCATAACCCTCTGGCGTTGTTGTCTTGCTTGGCTTAACTCTTACACGGTCTGGCCTCAATAGGTAAAGCTCACGCACCTCACCCGCTACATCTGACCGAATTGCGTAATTGTTACCTGACAAAAGCAAATATGAATATACAGCTTGGAAATACTCGACCCCTGCTTGCATAGGATTGGGGCGGTTAAGCAAAGATAGTATAGGGTGCTGGTCTAACTGTCTATCTCCTTGGTATGCTTTGAATGAAATGCAGGCCGCGCCATTGGCAATCTCATTAACACAACGATACACAATAGCGTTTTGCCTATAGCCCTCATCTGCATAGGCTTCATAGTTATCCCGCCTGTAGTGAGTGGTGTTTGTTGTGCTTAAAACAACCTGTGGTGCTTCTTTGGTCTGCATTGTAGGTTGTTGGAAGAAATTAAAAAAATCTTTGATGCCAGCCATTATGTGATTCTCCAAGTAGCCGTCCCACTGGATTGGCTCAGTTCTGTCAACGCCCAGACTAGAGCATCAAGTCTATCAGGTGATTTGCTACTGCCAGCGGAAAAAGAACAAAGCTGTTCTTCAAGTTGCTTAAATACACCAATATGAGATACCTTCTTTTGCTCATAAAGGGCGGCTATAGGCTCTGCCCTTACCAATTTGCCTCTTGAAGCCCTTACAGGAGTATAGGGAACAGCATCGTCAATATTCCTTAACAGCCTTTCTACTAAATCACCACCATTATTAACTTCAGCCACGATACGGTCAGCTTTGTATTTATAATACATCTCAATAGCTGTACGACCCCAACCATCTGGTGTCATCTTACCAGAAACATCATCAATTACATAGTACCTTCGGTCAACTCCAATCCCAGCAACAATTATGCCTGTCTCATCTGAATCTTCGTTATTGGTAACAGCAGGGTCAATTGCCACAACAATTCTATTAAACTCTGGCACATCTTCTTTGTCTATTCTTGTCTCATCTAGCCCTTTGTAAGACCATAAAGCTCCTTCAATATCTTCTAAAAGCTCTGCGTAAAGCTCTTGTCTACCTAATCTTGTTCCAGCGTATCGTTCTTCTAATTGCCTTAGTGCAGATTCAGCTAAATTTTCATGATTTTCAAAGGTATTACCACTGGTCAAATGAACATCTTTATCTTTTCTACGCACAAGACTGCTAATAATCTGTGTAGGTCTAGGGGTTGTGGTTATTATAAGCTGTGGTCTTTTGCCAAGACGCAAACCAAACATCATCTGGTCATAAGCCTCTGGGTATCTCCATGCCGCCAATTCATCAGCCCATATCCTATGGAACTGCGGACCACGAAGGCGGTCTGGCTCGATTGCCGCATAACCCTGTATGATAGAGCCATTCCATAGCTTTATCTCCATAGCGGAGCGATTATAGGCGTTCCCATCACCCTGCCATAAACACTCTCTAGGTATACTGGTCAAAAGCCCAGACGGACCCTCAAAACAAACTCGCCTCAAATCACCTCTTGTTGGCGCAACAACACCGCATCTTACGTTAGGGTTTGCCATGGCATAGGCAGATATGTCCTGTGCGCCTGTTCTGGTCTTCCCCCATCCGCGACCAGCTAATATCAACCAAACAGACCAATCTCCCTTGGGTGCCATTTGCTTCTGTCTTGCAGAACCCGCCCACTTTACAAAACTATTGAACGCGTAGCTTTCTTCATCAACAAATGAACTAGATAATTTTTGCAAATACTGCAGTTTATCTTGCTTCACGACCTGAACATTCATCCTTTGAACTCACGATTGTTTTTTTGTGCTTCATGTTAATTTTGAAACTATCAATTTTGACGATGGCAATTTACAGCCTTACATAGAAAACTTATTTTTCAAAACCTGACGATTAATATTTTTCGATTCAGCCTAATTCTTTCGACAAGCTGTCATCAATCTCATAATTTACATCGTGATAAACACAATACCCTATAACTGGGAAAAGCAAGTTATCTGGGTCAGCGCAAGCATAAATCATCACATGCGGATTCCCATCATCATCTTTTATTAGATTAAGCCAATAATTGCCTCCCCTTCCTCCCCAACAAAATAATCTGCCGCCATCTGCCAATGTTGTAAATTCACCCGCAACGCTTGAAAGATAACTAAGGGTCCAATTAAACATATTAACGCTAGTCATCTTTTTTATTCCGAACCATATCTTCTATGACTGAAAATGCTTCGTTCAAGGCTGTCTCGCCTCTATCTTCAGTAATTACATCGTGCTTGTCTCTCTGACCAAGCAGTTGCTTGCCAAGCCAGATTGCCATAGTGGCACTATTCATATCGTTCATAATCTGCATTTGCTTACGGCGAACCGATAGCTTGCCCACCTCTCTGCCACGATTGATGGTAGCCCTTATATCTGGGTCATTGGTGTATCTATCTTCTAGGGTTCTTAATGGAACTCTGAAATAAGCGGCTAATTCAGGCATTGTGCAATTCAAGGCACTCAATCTTTCAAGCTCATCCAGATTGATTTCTATTTTGGGGCGACCAACAGGACGCTTTGCCTTTACAGCGGTGGTTGCTTTCTTTGGTCTGCCGACTTTTTTAGCCATGATTTCATGCCCTTTTTAATATACCACGGAAAATATTTGCTACTTGATTGTCTTTAATTTCATTCCGTATTCATTAATACCTTGTTTTATCTGTATATCATCTTTCAGTATAAGACGATTTTCTTTCTTGAATTTATTATAGTTTACATGATGGTGAGGTCTGCCATATCTCCATACCATCTTGCTTACATCTGGGTGCAATCTCATTTGCATTGCAGACTTTGGGGCTGTTCCCTCTTTAGCATAAAATTCTTCTGTATTGCCGCCCTTAACAGTCTGTGTATTAGCCTTCTCTTGCAAGAAAGCATTAAACTGTATTGTACACCATTTAGCCTTAAGCATTTGAAGCGACAGGTCTGTATCTTCGTTATATCTGCCTCTCCATCTAAAAGGCACATCATTACGAATTAGGTTACATGAGTAAATCCTAGTGTTGACCGTAAATGGTCCATAATCTTTTGCCCACTTATCTACTACGAAGAACATATAATTCGGACCCGCCATAGCGACATTCTTATAACGCAAAACAAAATCTTCCATAGCCTTGAATGGAGTGCCATCATAACATTTGATGCGCTTGTTATCTCTCCATCTGCGAAACGATTTGATATTGTCATCCATTACCCAATGCCAAGCGTGACCTTCTGAGATTGAATGTTCCCAAATAAAGTTTCGGGCGGCTCCGGGTCCCTTGCTACGAGTTGAGCCAAGGTCATCACAGGTATCGTAGTCATCTTGAAATTTTTTATCTAAAACCAAGAGGCTGTCTTTATCTACATATTCCAGATAATCTTTGTATTCCTGTTCTTCTATTACTAGACGGTACGGCACCTTCATTGAATCTAATGCCTTTGCAGTCAGTCTGCTATCTGCCCTTCCCTTTGATGGGATATATAAGGGAAATTGCGGATTATTCACTGCTGTAACCTTTATCCTTTAAAACATCATTTATTCTGACTGGATGCCACATAGAAGTTACTGGAACGCCATTACGCTTTTCTTGTTCACTATCTTTGATGTCTTGCTTGATTAAGCTAGATAAGTCCGCCAAATCATCCGCATTTCGCACATGAATAACGACTGTCCTGTAGGGCTTAAGGTCTTGATGGTCGAATGATGGCATATCTTGCCAATGCTCATCAGGCTTGAACCAATCTGCTTGAACGTCATCAATAGATAAAAGGCTATCAAGCTCTGCATCTTCAAATCCCAATTTGCTTAAATCAAAATCACCATTTACCAAATCGTTCAATTCTTCTGTGAGAAACTTATATTCCCAATCGGTGTCTTGATTCAGCCTATTATCTGCAATTCTGTAAGCTGTTGCCTTTTTTTCGTCTAAATCAGCCACAACAACAGGCACTTCTTTCAGGCCAAGCATCTTAGATGCGGCGTATCTGGTATGCCCTACAACAATGACCAAATTTTTATCTACAACAATCGGCTGTTGAAATCCGTATTCTTTTATAGAAGCCGCCACTTTATCAGCGTTTGGGTTTTTTCTGGGATTTTTTTGATATGGTACGAGTTTGTCTAACTCAATGGTCTCAACATTCATCTGAACAACCTTTTACAATTCCCCATATTGGGATGCTGTTCTGACTATACGATATAATTCTGACAAAATAAAGAGGACAGAAAGGTGTTCGGAATTGACCCTTCTGCCCTCGTTATATAACCAACGGTGTAGGCGACCAAACCATTCACCACGGAGACAATCGCTAGATTGCAGACAAATATTATCATAATATTAGGCCTTGTCTAGTATTATATCCAATCAACTCTTGTTTGCCTCAACATTTTCATTCCCTCATTCATAGCCCTCGACCATACAAACCAAGCATATGCAGTTGTGCCTGTAGATTTTTCTGGCTTGTCTTCATCTCCGCGCCACATGGTCAATCTTTTTGAAAAGACCAGTATATGTGATGGCGGAAATATATCATAAATTTGAGACTTTCTTGATTGCCCCTCTAAAAATGCCAACCGAAGCAGAAACGCGAATCTATCTATTTTCAAATCCATACACCTCAAAACAAATTCATTTGCTAATTTATAAGGCGGATTTGTAATAATATCTGGCGCAAGTGCTTTTTGCTCCATCAGAAAATCAACATTAGCTTTACCAAAGCCAAAATTATTTAAGTCTGTGCTTATGACGTTATGACCTTTTTCAGTCAAAACCTTGCTGATTGCACCATCTCCACAAGCTGGCTCCCATATATCTTTATTGAACTCATATCTGTTCAATAATGCTTCTGTAGCCTCTGGCGGGGTTGGGTAGAAATCATCTATCTGTCTATTCGAACCCTTCATAATCAATCTTCGTATATGCCATGTGAAACATTAGATGAATGTGAAACCGCCTCATAAATATGCCTTGCTGTATTGTATCTGAAAAATGCCTCACCTATCGACCCATACAACCCTTGCTCTCTAATCTTTCTGGCAATAACCCTTGTTTCATCAGCCTCAAAGTCTCTGTGAACCACCAAACCTACATCACACATATTATTCCAATGCGCTGAACCAGAAATGTCATACAGACTTGGCGGAGGATATGCACCATCTGAGCCTCTTTGCATTTTGGCAGGGTGTGCGACCATCCACATTGCGACCTCATGAGTTCTGCAAAATTGTTTGCATCTGCTTACCAAATCGCGGATATGCTCATCTTCTCTCTTATTGCCATCTCTGGTGGCATCAATCTCATTATATGGGTCAATGATTATGCCCTTTACACCATGCCTCAAGCAAGCGGCTCTTGCCTTAGCGAGCAACCAATCAATTGTTGGCAATGAATCCTCACTCTCTATAAAGTGGAATCTATTATCTAAAAACAGCATTGCTTCTGTAAGCTCTTGTTTTGTCATTCTGGGATTGGGACCAATATCAAATGGCTTGGCTATAACCTTTTCTGATAGCCGCCTAATATGATTGGCTGTGCTATGTTCTGGTGAGAAAATGGCAAATTTCCACCCATGATTTTTGGCTAAATTAACCGAAAGCTGGTCAATGAAGTTTGATTTACCATGATTTGGGATGCCTGTTACAATCGCAAATGTTGATGGCATCACCTTGTAAATCTCATCTAATTGCGGAAATCCAGTTGAGATGGCTTTCTGAACATTGCCATCATAAATATTGAAAACCTCTTTTTGATAATCTTTAACTGTGTATAATCCATCTATGGGGTGTGGAGCCGCCAATCCTATTATCTCCCTTAGAACCTCGGCTCCATGCTCCATTAAACATTCATTAGCATCTTTGCACTCTATATCGTGAATGTTTGGATATTCAATAGTCCAGCAACGGTCTTTCCCAAACCTATGTATAAGCTCTAGTTTTAAGGCTTGCCCTGCCTCATCGGCATCAACGGCAACAATCACCTTCTCCGCATCATGCAACCATTCGCAATTTTGCAAGGCTTGAAACCTCTTGTCATGCTCATCAAACTTGGCTGTCTTGGGTGCGCCATCAGGCAATGTAACCGCATTGTTAAACCCAGCCTCAAACATAGAAAGCACGTCCATCTCACCCTCTACGAATATGACCTCTTTCTTTCCTGTATATTCCCAATGAGTTTTAACCGCATCCATGTTGAAAAGTGTACGCTCTGCGCCATTCTCTTGTCTGAACTTCTTATCTTTAGTGCGATATTTTATATTAACAAGCTCACCATCTTTATAATACGGAAACGCATAGCATGGCTCTTCACCATTACCGAACCAACTGCTTGTTCTTGAAATCTTAAATGCTTCAACAGTCTCTTTGCTTATCCCCCGCCTTTTGAACCATTCAATCATTGGCTGGCTTTCTGGGTCTGCCTGTTTTGGTGGCGATGGCTTTTTATATTCTACTGGCTTTACATATGACGTATCTGTTTTGAAATTAGAACCAGCCACGGCTCCTGACCATTCACAATGGTGACACTTCCAAACTGCGCCGCCATCAGATTCAACGGTTACGGATAAACACTGGTCGGTCTTATTTCTTCTTTTGTGAGAACATTCTGGGCAAGTTGTCTTATGGTCGCCCAATTTCCAGTTGCGTAACTGAATACCCTTATCAATTAACTTTTCCATTTGGTCACCCCGCAAGTTGGTTTTTATTTTTATTTATAGATTGCTCTTCGTCTACTGTCTCCCATCTTCTCTGATTCAGCCATGTTGTGGCATGAGGGATAAATTTTTTATCTTTATCAATAGTTGTTCTTTTGAACTTACAGGTTTTCAAAAACAAATCTCTGGCATTAATATCTTTATCTACAACCCTTTTCCATATTTCATATGCTTTTGCCTTTGACCCATCATTGCGAGGATATGCGTTCCACCATTCCAAGAACTCTGGAGCATATTTGTCACCCCTCTTTGTTTTATCTTCTTGTATAACTCTAATAGTATTGAGTGTATTATTTGTCACCCTCTGGGTGTCTATTCTGTCACCCCTAAATACATTGAGGATGAATCTATTGCTTGTTTGCTTTCCTGTATCTGTAAATCGCTTCTCTACAGAAATAAGACTATCTTCGTGAAGTGATTTTATAGCCCTCATTATAGAACGCTCATTACATTCACACAGAACAGATAGATGCTTATAGCTTGGATATGTTGAATCATTCTCGTCTGAATAATTCGCAAGCATCAAAAGAACTAATTTTGTCAGGGAATTTTTACAGGACTGTTTTGCCGCCCAAGCCATTGCCTCAAAACTCATGAGAACCTCCGTATAATTGGTCACCTGATTGCAAGGTAATCTACAAACCTTTTGCTGTAAACCATTGACCGACAGATGTTCGATTTATTAAGATAAAAATATGTTGCATTGCCCAAACTGTTCATCAAGAAACCATAAGGTTTCCGCTTATAAATCAAAAGATATGCCAGATGGGAAGACCAGAAGGCGGGAATGTTTAGATTGCAAGACAGCGTTCTTTACGATGGAAAGCGTATTTGTTTACCCAGCAGTAGAAAAGAAAGTTAAGAAAAAGCCAAAAACGACAACCAAAAAACAATTTTCACGCAATGGCAAAAGAATACTAAGACCAAGAAAACCCATGCCAAGTATAGAAATAGAGCCAGATTTTGATGACCTGACAGACGAAGAGCTAGAGGCACATATTTTTTCTAATTAAAAATGATATTTTTTTACATATATTGTTGACATATGAAAACATTATGGTAATATGTATATATTGATTGAACCAAACCACGGAGACTAAAATGATTAAAGAGCTTTTCAAAATTGATGGTGAATACCTTAGATACAATGGCAAAATTGTAGCGAGATTCAAATATTCTAAAAAACTTCGCCCTAGCTTTCGCAAATTTTTAATCAATAACTTCACCACTGAAGAATACTTTGCAGCAAAAGATTCTGGTATTGCGCCATTTGACATTGCCGAAGCGAAGGGCTGGAATTGGAGAACAGCCTAAATCTTTAAACTAGGGCGGGGCTTCGGCCTCGCTCTTATCAAAACCACGGAGACCAAAATGACCGATTTTATTAGAGCCGCAACCACCGAAGATATGGCACAGGCATACAGCGACACCTTCAAAGATGTTCACGGATGCAGACCTCGCCATACAGAAGGCTGGGCTTTTGAAGATTACGCATCTGCCATTCAGGGCTTACAGATAACCCTTGAGGAAGATTTAAGGCAAGAGAAGGCAGATAAACTAGCCGCCATCAATGCGACACTTGCGGTTGGCGCACCTGACTTTGAAACAGCACAGCGTTGGCTTCAGCAAGCTTGGGAGTATGTATAATGGACATCACCGTAAACATAGAAAAGGTCGACACCAAAAAATTTCAAATCAATGTCACGATTGATGAGGCAGACCTTAAGGCATGGGCAACTGATTATGTTTCAGACCAAGACCATGATTTCAAAATTGTGAATGGCTTGAAGGTCTGGAATGTATATGACGAATACGACAACGTAACTACTCAAATTGATGAATCTGGCGAAAATTGGCATCATGAATATGTTCGAGAATATTTGAATGACAGAGATGCGGATAAGCTGATGTTAGATAACTGCCATGATTTCACCCAATATGAACTCATAAATGAAGAATCTTCAATCATTGGGTTTGAGGGAGATTTATAATGAACACGGCACTTAACAACCATAAGGGAAAATGGTTCAAGATTGTAAATGGGAAAGCGGTTTATCAGAACAGGTGTTTATGCTGTAATAAAACTCACTCTGAATTGAAAAAAGACTTCAGAAAATTTACAAAAAATAGGATAGAGCTAGACCTTGCCTCAAAAACAAGAACAATGATACTTCATGGATTCAAAGACCATATCGGCACTGAAAATCAGGGGAGCCATTATTGGTACACTTGGCATGGCGACCCATGTAGATGTTGTGGTGGTGCGCCTCAAACCATAGGCGAATTGTTTTTGGCTGTATATTCTGAAGGTCAATGGTACTGCAATAATTGTTACGCTGAAAATCCAAAAGATAATTCTGGAAAATGGATTTTTGCACCAATCGGTCAACGCAAATATTTGCCAGATGATGAAGAAGAACAGACCGCCAACTCCGTGGTAAGATAAGGCGGTTAGAATCGGGGAGGCTTTGCGGCTTCTCCGATTTCTTTATGTTCTGAACAATACCATGTTTTCGCAAAATCAAAAGAATAACAAGCTAGATGTGAACCGCAAACCCTGCACTCATGGCTTTGATGCACTTTTGCTGTCTGCTTTTCGTACCTCGGCACTGCTTTTTTTCTGCTTTTCCATCTGCTCATATTCAGACTGTACCAAAACCTTCACCGCAGATATACGAGATTTGAACCTGAGAACCAAAGATTCCCATTCTTTAGGACTGCGTTCCATTCTCTTTTACTCTTGTAAACGCTGTGGCTCCCATAAACGCCGCGACAATGCCCATATTTGCCACGACATAGGTTGATAGCAAAGACGTAACCAATGGCACTCTCTGGTCTCCTACAAGCGGGGAAACCACCAAAGCAATACAGACCGCGCTAGACACAACACTTACCCAACAGATTAACCTTTGCTGGTCTTGCATCTTGTCTGCGTTTTCCAACTTTATCATCCGTTCTTCTCTGGCAATTTCTTCATCAGTTACGATGCCATCACCATCCAAATCATGTTGCTCATACCTTGAGCCTTTTTCTAATTTCTTTTGTGCCATGACCTACCCCTTTGTTATCTGCCACATCATTATCAAAAATAACCCGCCCATGACAAGAATAACCGCAAACACAGTTGTTACTGATTTTACAGTTTCCATGAACTCGCGTTCTTCTTTTGCTTTCTGTCTCTTGGCGGCAATCGCGGCTTCTTTAGCTTCTTGGATACGCTTTGCACGTTCCGCAATGATGCCAGCCCACGTTCCATGACCGAATCGCATATCAACCATTGTAGCGACTTCTTGCATTTGTTCTGCCGCAATTTTTGCGTCAATAATTTCTTTTGCGACTGTATCAACACCAAACTGGTCTCCAAGCCCTGACCCGCCAGCCTTTTTATTTCTAGCTTGTTGGACTTGCTTTTCACCAGCGAACAGGTCATCAATCGAACCCGCAATGTCACGAATATCGTTTGCTGTTTGAATATTTGATTTTATGAACTCGACTGATTTTTGAACCAGCGCAATTCCTGTAAGCACTTCTGCTACGACCATCGGATTACCTTTTTGTCGGTAGCCCCGATGGACTGTGAGTGTCTTTTGACTACTGCATTGTATCAGTAAACCTCTGTTATGACTACAGGAGGGTCATAAGTCTCTAGTATCTTTTTCTTTATTTTATAAATAGCGGTTCTTGTTGCCACGCTTTTGACATCTTCTAAAACTTGTTTGCCTTGATGCACATATTGGAAATCGCCAACATAATGCCCAATCTTTACGCCATTAACCATCAATGGGATTCTGGGCTGTAATCGCAGATTATCAATCTTGCCTGTTGATTCTAACAAGGCCAGTTGCTTATAACGCTCCGCCTCTTTTTTAGAATGAAACGTAATGCCATCAACTACAGTTTTGATGGCTCCGTATTTGTTCTTGGAAATCGTTTGCCGTGACCGCGCCATTTGTCTCTCGTTCAATAGTAAAAATATATAAAGGTCTGGGGAATCTATCGCCAGAAATCCACTTCAATACTCCGCCATGTGAACAGCCGATGCGTTTTGCAAATTCTTTTGAACTTATATTTTTCTGGTTTAGATAATCTTTTAATAACATTTTTTTAACTTACCAGTAATAGATTTTATAGTCCAATCCCAAATTGGGGTAGACATTATAGACTATTAGGTTATTATAGCATTTATTAAACCACTTTAGAGGCGACCATGAACCATTTTGAAAAACACGGATTGATGCACCTTAGCCCATCTACAATTAACCAATGGATAGCTGAACCAGCATTATGTTTGCTTAAAATAGCTGGCATCACTGATGGCGAAGCTGGGGCGGCGGCTTGGAGAGGCACAAGTGCTGATAGGGCATTGGCAAAAGTTGCCAGCAACAACGAAATGCCAGACGAAGATTTAATTAAAATCGCAAATAAGATTTTTGACGAACAACATTCAAACGCTCAAAATCACCATGACGAAGAAAAGGTGCAAAAAGAACGAAAAGAGCTTCACCAATATATCACTGTTGGCGCAAAATTTTATAGGTCGCTTGGTGAAACGCCCGAATCAGAACAGGGCAAAGTCACAACAATGCTTCCTGAAATCAATATTCCTTTTATTGGGTATTACGACCTTCTTTACAAAGATAAGGTTCGTGACACCAAAACAGTGGGTCGGATGACATCATCCGTAACTCAAGCCCATAATCGTCAAGCAAGTTTATATGGCTACGTTTTACAAAAAGAGCCTTGGCTTGATTATGTGGGCAAGAAAGAGGTTCGCGCCTTCAAGGTTGATAACGTGCCTTATTACATCAAACAGATGCAATTAGCCGCCCTTTCTCTTGAACGTGTTCTTTCTTATAGCGATGACATATTTGAATGTTGTCAATTAGTATTCCCTGACTTCGATAATTTTCGTTGGTCAGAGATAACCAAGGCGGCCGCCAAAGACATCTGGAAAATGGAGAGATAAAATGAATTGTCCAAAAATAATTGCTAATGAATTGCATAATATACAAAGCAAAGCAGAAAGGCTTGTTCACGACAGCAAGAACAATCACCAGAAATATTCATTTGTCAGCATTGACAAATATTATGAGTATATCCGCCCACTGTTAAATGTTCATGGGCTTATGATTATACCTAATGAGGTTGAATCAAGCCTTTCTGATAGTGGGAAAACATTGAAAGCTATCTTTGAATTTTATATTTTACACAAAGATGGTGAAATGTGGCAATTCCCAATCAAGCGAACTGTGTATATCCCATTTCATGGTGCGCAGACTTGCGGTTCTGCTTTATCATACGCAGACAAATTTATCATCAGAACCTTATTCAAATTATCAACTGGTGAAGAGGCTGATGTTGAGGTTCGTGAAAATATATCACATGAGGTTGATGATTTGCCATCTGCTCATTTTGATTATTCAGGAGAGCCGTACCGCTTGTTTGATAACAAAGGCAGGGTTAAGCAACAATTTACAGATACAAGAAGCTGGCGGCAGATAATTCAAAAGCAAGCCACCCCTCTGTCTGAAATGAATGTTATGGAAATCAAAAGAATTTATAAAGATATAAATGATGACCAAACATTGACAGACAATGCCAAAGACAAATGGTCTGAAGGATTTGCAGAAATCGGTGTCGTATTGGGAGATGTTTCCAATGAAGCGTAAAACACAAAAAGAGAAGGTAAGGCAATACCTTGAGTCTGGTCGGTCTATAACCCCAATAGAAGCTTTAGAAATGTTCGGTAGCTTTAGGCTTGGCGCAATAATATTCACCTTGCGTGAAGAAGGCATGCCAATCAAAACCGACTTTGTTACAAATCGTTACAAAACAAAATTTGCCAAGTACACGCTTGAGCAAAAAACACAACCCAGTTTATTTTAGGGAGAATATAATGGAAAACAAATACGAAAATTCTGGCAATCTATTCCCATCTGCTAACAGTAAGGTGGTGCGGCAAGGGAAACTTGATGTTGAAGGCATGAACCATGAACTTGTTATCGTTCAGGTCGCAACCAAAAACAATAAAACCGTATATGAGGTTTACGAAAAGGTTGGGGCATTACACCCCAACGAAACCAAGACAGAACAAAAAGATTGGGACATGTCTGGTGAAATAGTTGTTTTGGGCGAAAAACTCATGATGTGGTGTCGCAAGAGATTTGACAAAAACAACAATGCTTATACCAGAGCAAGCGTTGCCCCTGCAAAAGAAATGTCAGACGACAAATCTACACCGCCTCAACAGCCTCAGATTAAAGAACAGGATTCTGAGCTTGATGATGATATTCCGTTTTAATAATGGCTAAACGAGCCAGAATAAAACCCAAAAGATATGCCAATAAAGAGCATCTTTCATGGGTTCATCAATTTGATTGTTGCTTGAAGGTCAACGGCGATTGCTTGGGTGTAATACAAGCCCATCACTTGCTTAGACCTTGGGATGGCGTTAGGGGCATGGGTTTGAAAGCATCAGACCGTAACCTTATCCCTCTCTGCCAACGGCATCACATTATGCTCCACAAGCGAGGCAACGAAATCAAATACTTTGAAGAAATCACTGGCAACGGTGACTTTGGTAAAATCATTGCTCAACAGTATTGGGAAAAAAGCCCATTTAATGAGGGAGAATAATAATGGACGCATTTGAACACGGAATTTATCAAGCGAAACAGATTCGTGAAAAATATAAGGCAGATTTTGATGTAGAGGTTTGCCTCCCGAATGAAGTGCCTGAAGACGATAAATTGATTGAAACAGGCATTACGTTGCTTAGACAGCAAGACCCAGCCAGACTTGGCGAATTATTAGAGATTAGGGGCTACGATAAAGACAAAAAGCCCTTTTCTTGCAAATTCAGGATGCACAAAGGGCAATCTTTAATGATGAGGGCTGTTAGCGGTCATTCTCATGTAAATAAATTTGTCGTTGAACAGATTGATGAATCAGATAATCGCCGCGCACCTTATAAACTTCGTGACAGCCATAGAATTTTCAATAAGCCAGACAATGAACTTTTGCGTGAAATTACAGGCTGGCTTGCACAACTTGATAATGGTTATGAGCCAACCAAAGAAGAAGAAGTGAGATTGCGAGTTCTTTCTAAAGAATTGAGGGCAAGGCTTGCCGATGGATATAAGGTTAATTGTATTCCAAGAGATTACAGAAGGAAAAACAGAGCATGATAACAGATGATGATGTTGAAAAAGCCATTGATTTTCTGAGAGACAGTGCCAGAGATGCCGCCCAATCTAAGGCAAATAGGATTTATCTAGACGAATTTAGAAAATCTCTAAAATCAATGTTAATGAAAGAACACGCTGGCTTATCTATAGGCGCACAAGAGCGTGAGGCTTATTCTGACCCAAGATATCTAGAGCATCTTGAGGCAATAAAAATTGCCGTAGAAAGAGACGAACAGAATAGATTTTTAAGAGTGGCGGCTGAAGCAAAAATTGAAGCATGGCGTAGCTTTTCTGCAAATCATCGCGCCATAAAAATATAAGAGGTGAAAATGTCACATAATCCAAGACTTATAACCAAAACAGCCGCCGCTGAATATATGGGGATGGGGACATCTTTATTTACAAAATTGGTTTCTCAAAACAGACTGCCGCAACCAATACGAATAAGTGAGCGTAGAATTGTTTGGGATATAAACGACCTTGATTCACACATAGAAATTATGAAGGCCGAATCTCAAGCAGAAACAAAAAGATTACTCGAATCTATAAATTCTGCTAAAGTATAGATATTCCTCCCTGAACTTGGCCTCTCATCTGAGAGGTCATTTTTTATTTGCCTAATATGTTGACATTAGAAAACATAGGGTATAGTTTGTTTTCAATAGAAACCAAACGGAGACCAAAAAATGAACCAGTGGACAACCGAAAAATTAAAAAATGTAGTTGCAAATATCACGACCAATCCCTCACCAGAAAATATACAAACCGAACTCATGGGTTTGTCTTGGGATGAAACAGTGACGTTAGGGAAATTCATCTCGCTAATTGAAACCGTTATTTACGACCGCCAAAAAATCTATGACGAAGAAGGGATAACCTAATAATGACACCAGAGCAATTCCGTAATATTAGAGCGGATATGGGGCTTAGCCAGCACAAACTGGCTTTGCTTCTTGGATACGAAGATAGGTCTACAATCTCTAATTTTGAGAATGGCAGACGGATGATTACACCTCGTCTAGAAAAACTTGTATTGGCAATGTCAGTTGCATTTATTTCAGACAAAACAACCAACGGAGACCAAAATGATAAATTGGCACAACGCACCCGAGTATTCCCATAAGGGATACATTTACAAGCCAGAGATTGAACATGAGGATGAAGAAGGCATCCGCAAGGCAACTCATTACTGTATAAATCGCATTGACCCTACAGATGTGCGTATCTCAAACCACAGCCCATACAAATGGATGAATGAGCAAGAGTTCAAAGATTTCATCAATATGATGAACAGGGTAACATCATGAAATGGCTCTTATTGATTGTGGCGGCTTTAATGACCGCCTGTAGCTACAGCCCTGTGGTAGATTTAAGAGCGTCAAAAGATGAAGCGCAATTATACCAAAGGGATTTAATGGAATGTCGTGAATTAGCAAAGCAAGTTGATTTCACAATATTCCCAACATATCGCAAAGCGGTAAATAACTGCATTGAGGGCAGAGGTCACTCTGTACTTAACCAATGGTGAATCAAGAGGGCTTCGGCTCTCTTTTTTTATTTAACATTTTTTAACTAATATTGTTGACATATGAAAACAGAAAGAGTAGTCTAACTATATTGAAAGACCAAACCACGGAGAAAAAAATGAAATATCAAATCCTTCAAAATACCAAAAGCGATAGAATGGCTAAAGAAGCACTTGATGCCAGAATGACAGGTTATGTATCTGCCAGCAACTTCCTTACAAATTACGAGGTTGTTGCAGATATCGAGGCATCAGACCTTGATGACGTTTTTAGGGTTGGGAATATCGGACCCGAATCACAAATCACCAGACATCAAAAAATGTACAGCATTTCTATTGGCGATATTATTCGCACAGATATCGGTCAATGTTTTGTTGTTAAAAATTTTGGCTTTGAAAGGCTGGGGGCATAAGCCCTCAGTCTCTACTTACGGAGGCGACCATGAATATAGAAGAACTTGATTCAGAAACCCTTAAAAAACTAGGCTTGAAAAAGCCGCGAATCAAAACCTTTACTGCTCAACATGAGCGTAGATTTGCAATTAAGGTTCTCAATGTAATTTCAGAACTCTCACAATCAGAAAGAAACAGAGTTCTAAGACGCGCCATTCAGATGAATGACGTTTAATCAGGCGACCAAAAGGAGATTAAAATGGACGGTAGCTTAAATATCTTAAAAGACGAATGGGACTTCCCTGTTGAAACATATAATCTTTGGGCAGTTTCAGAGCTTGAAAACGTAACAGATGTGGAGGTTCCGCAAAACATGGCGAGAGCCATCGTAAGAACGGACACCAATAAGGTCTTGGGTGTGCATGGGTCTAAATATACCGCCATCAAGCATGACGATGTGGTGAACTCTGTGCTTGATGCGGTTGCAGACGCGAACTTATCAAAAGACATAGATTGCAATATTGAAGTCATTGAAGATGGCGCAAAACTAAGAGGCAGTATTCTATTCAATGATTTGGTAATTGAGCCAGATGTTGGAGATTATGTGAAATTTCAGGTGCTTTTCTATAATTCATACGATGGCTCTTGGTCTTTTCAGCAATCAGCTAGGGGATACCGTCTTTGGTGCAAAAATGGTTGCGCCGACATTGATACAATAGCCAGCACTGTATCTAAGCATACCAAGGGGGTTTCTGTTGAAGGCTCTGCATCTAAGATAACCGCTGGTCTTGATGCCTTCTTTAAGAAAAAAGATATTTGGCAAGAGTGGATGAAAACACCTGTTTCACGACAAATGGCAGAAGATTTTTTCAAGCAAACTCTTTGCAATATCAAAAGCAAAACATCTACGATGAGATGGAATGAATCACGCCTTAATACACTAATGAAGCTATGGGACGATGATTCAAATAAACTTGGTAAAAACAAATGGGCTTTATATAACGCCATGACATATTGGGCATCACATACAGATGACACTCTAAAGCCTCACAATACATCTAAGGCAAGAGATGGAATGATAAGTGATGTTCTATCTAAGCCTGATTGGGAGAGAACAAGACTTATTGCGGCATAATATGAAAGAGGGCAGAAATGCCCTCTTTTTTCATAGGAGTTAAAAATGGCTATCCAGATGAGAAGATATTTAAATGTTCTAGTAATATTTGCACTGCTTTTTATAGTCACCCTATTTATTGAGTTGATGATAATAAACGCTGTGCTTGGTTGCTACACACCAGATTCATTAATTGCAAAAGGGGAAAAATCATGCGTACCATTTTCGCAATTACTTGGATTCTAATGTTCGCCGCCTTCTGTGGCGGGTTCATTACAGGCAAATCAGCCCTAGCGAATAGCGGGGATGAGGTGCAATGCCTAGCAAAGAACATATACTTTGAAGCTAGGAATCAAGGCACAATAGGGATGATGGCGGTTGCCACCGTTACTATGAACAGGGTTGATAGCCCAAACTTCCCCAATACTGTTTGTGAAGTTGTGAAGCAAGGCTATTACATAGGCAGTCACCCTATAAAAAACAGATGCCAGTTTAGCTGGTATTGTGATGGCAAATCTGATGAACCGAAAGATGATGACGCTTGGTTCTTATCTCACGCCCTAGCCTTCAAAGTTTATTATGGGTGGTTTGAAAAGTTGGAATGGGTACTTGATGCTGTTTATTACCACGCAGATTACGTCCAACCTGATTGGGCTAACCACAAGAAACACATAATCAAAATAAAGAACCACATTTTTTATGGAGAATCACGATGAGCATGGTAATCCCGCCAAAGCATAGAGAGGGCGATTTGGGTGTGATAAGCCCATTAGAATTAGATAAAGGCCAGTGCAAAGATGTAATTGCACTTCACAAGGATTCACAAAACATTCACAAGACGGCTAGAATACAGAGTGATAATTCAAATGTTGTGAATTTAGAAACTAGAGACACAGATGTTTGGGTAATCCATGAAAATAACGCTTGGGTTGATGCGCTTATTTGCACCGCCGCATTGACTGCCAACCAGACATTTGATTTGAATATTAGTGGGTTGATGGAGCGTCCTCAATTATTGAGGTACAAAGCACCATCTAAAGGTTATGATTGGCATACTGATATTGGCAGGGGTGACGCATCTAACCGAAAGATAAGCCTGTCAATATTATTGAATGATGATTACGAGGGTGGCGACTTGGCGTTCTTTTTGACAGGTGAGCAATCATTAAAGCCTGACGCTGGGCAAGCTATAGCCTTCCCATCCTTTTTGCCGCATAGGGTTACACCACTGACCAAAGGCATTAGGTGGTCATTAGTATGCTGGATTACAGGAGACCCATTTAGATGAGTGAAAGGAAAAGATGCCAGTGGTGCAAAGATATGGTGAACGCTGATGAGTGCTTTGCATCACAAATACCGTTTGGGGTTGGATGGTATTGTGATTTGTGTTCTAAGCCTGTTGAGTTAGGGGCGGCAGAGGACGAGCGTAATCCTTTTCAACCATCAAACCAGCCAAAGTAGCCAGCCTATCCTTTTCACGCATACCCTTTTCTGTGAGGTTTAAGCCGCCCTCAGTGCGCTTTACGAACCCATCTGCTAGTAACCCACTCAAAATGTACTCATACGGCTCTCTGCCGCTTAAAACGGCGATAAGGCCACCAAGCCGAACATTCTGCACATTTGACAAACCTGTGCGGCTTTTCTTCCCAGACATTACTTTTTGAATCCCTTTAATCCGCGTATTCCAAATGACGCGCCGATTGAAGCATACATAGCCCATTGGAACCATTCAGGTGTGCGAGATAAGGCGGCGAACCCATCCTCAACATATTGCTGGGTGAAAGGTATGAAGCACATGGCAATTATACAAATGAACAAAATAGTCCACGCTTCGTCTTTCCATGAGTTGTCTGACGCTTGCGCCATAATCTTTTCCCAGCCAGCTTCATGGGTAGCCGCTGTCACCATAACTTGCGCTTCTGCTTCTGCCCTTGCCTTGGCTACTGCGCCTTTGGCTTTGGTTTGCTCAACCTTAGATTCCATCCATGAGCCAGCAAGATTAGCAATCGGACCTATAAGTGCTTGTATCATTCTATAATCTCCAAGATATTACCGTCCTCTACTTTTACCTTTAGCTCTTTACATGACCACTTCTGGTCAAAATTATTGGTATAACCTTCGTTGCGCTTAATCTTTCTGCGTACAGACAAGCACTCGCCCAAGGACTGATAAGGCGTGTACTCTACCTTCTCGCCGTTCATGACTAATAATAAAACAAAAGTAAGTTCAATCACCGTTACGCATCTTCTCTATGTGTTCTTCTAAATTGGTTATCCGCTTCTCATAAAACTCAAGGGTCAACTTTTGTTGCTGGTCGTATGGTGCTTTGCCACCCTCAATCTCGTCCTGTAACTTTTCTAACTCAGTAGCTAAATGCTCAATTAACATGAACTGCTCTGAATCCGCTGGAAGTGACCCCATTTCACCGCGAGGCCACTTGATACGAAATTCTGTATTTTGCTCTAAATTAGACTCCATCATTGTGATGTTAGTCTCTATCTGGTTCAGCCTTTCAATGATGCCAAAATATGCCCATGTTGCCACTGATGCCGCCGCAACCATTGACAAAATGTTTCTAAGAGGTAAAGCAACCTCTGTATTTTCATTCAATCGCTGTGGCTTAGTCATAATTTTCCATGCCCATCATGGCTGACAGACCAAACACCTCCATCAGCATAAAAGTAAAAAACAGAAGCAAAATGCCGCCAGCGATTAACTTTCCTGAAAAATTAGTAGAACCAATCCTGATTGCTATAAACTCATTGCCCAATATTCTAAGGGTAAGTTCAAAGCTGTTTTCACCAATATCAACTGACAAAGGCTTGTCTGCCATTAGATTATTCCCCTTATCTTTCTGAGGTCATCTAGGTTCTTTTCTTTTGTACCGCCATCATATTCCCAAGCATAACCACGGCTAACCATTTCTTCATTGATGCAAGTAACACCGCACCAGATGTTGCCCAGCATACGACCATACTTGCCATCTTTTTCAGTAGACACCCAAAGGTTATCGCAATCTGCAATGCGGCGTTCCAAGAACTCCTTGGCCTCTAAACCAAGTGCTTTTTCTTCTAAGTCTTTTGTTCTGGATTCTGGGGTATCAATACCCGCCAAACGAACACGCTCTTTTTTGGTGAGGTCAAACCCAAGGTCAATAATTATATCAATGGTATCCCCATCAACCACCTTGACCACTTCTTTGATTTTATACTCATACATAAGATTCACCGCTTTTTCTTAACCCACTTTTCAAAAGTCACCCGCTTGCTTGGTGGGCAAGTGTACCCATAAGGGATGACGGTTACTGGATTATAGTAATAATGATACTTGCTTTGACTACGCTCACAAAAATACTCACATATTGTGTGCATCTTGTAGGGATAAGTATGGCCTACGGTTGCAGTGCCAAAAGCGCAAATAATCACTATCGTTTCATACATTAAAACTCCGCACTATCTTCACCAGTTCTAATCATAGCCGCGACACGCTCACTTCTTGCCCCAACCTGTTTGGCATATTTTGAATCCAATAACTCATCTGCGGCGGCGTGGTAATCTCTGCGCTGTAGTCCATCCAGCATTTTGACAAAGCCATGCAATCTTGGAAGCCCCATATTAAACGCAAGGTCTGCCAAGGCTCTTTGACGAACCTCATCTAAATCCCGCCACCAAGATAAGCCGTTATCTAATTCATTCTCAACAATAGTGATGTCATTCCCTAATAGGTAATCTACTTCTTCATCAGATAACCCACGGTCAACAAGATTACGCCCAACACCGATTGTCTCAATGCCAAGGTGGTCTTTGTAGACTTTGTTCTTTACGCCCTCATGGAAGCGCATTTGTTTGATAAATCTGTTCTTGTTCATTTGTCTGCCTTCATCTCTAAACGGTCGAATATCTTACCGAGCATTTCTTTTATGTCGCGTATATCTTCGCGGTAATCATCCCTGCGAACATAAGTTTCTGGCAACAGCGTTGCCCAGCTATCTACTCGCTTGCTCAATATGCTTATTCTATCCCATATTGTTTTTATGAAAAATCCTATTAAAACCGTTCCCACAAACCACATGACTTCATTTAATGCAACTTGCTCCATTACAAAGCCTCCGTACATGAGAAGGTAATACCATAGCGAGATACTTCATTTGTATACCAGCCTAAATCTGGGCTATCCATCCTAAACACCCCAACCGCGCTTGTATAATTCACCGCCGCACCATCACTTGCCGCAACCTTTATAGGCGGCTCAATATTAACTGTTGCCTCACCCGCGCCATTAGAATTAGCGTTATCAACAATCATGTAAAGTTTTGCAGATGCCGCTGTGCCAATTTGGATATAATCACCAGCCTTAAAAACATTTGTCATATTTGCATTATTTGTATCTATGCTGATTGTATAATCACCAACAGCCACCGCGCCGTTCAAGGTTGCGCTTGTATTCACGCCGCCCTGCGGGGCTTTGGCATCTGGGTCATACAAGAGAAACGTACCGACCCTACCGTGTAGCTTCATCATAAATGCTTCCCAATTAGCCGCATCAGGTCGTAACATGGGCGGCAGGGTAAGCGTGGCTGTCCATAGAGCATAACCATAGTCATAAACCTGTTGTTGGCCTGTAAACGGCGATTCAGACACCGCTGTAACACGTTTAAGCGTCCAACGTGAGCTTCTAAACGCTGGCGATGCTGGGAGTGTTAATGGATAAGATGGAGCCGCCATTATGCAAATGCCTTACTAATTGAGTTGCCTCTGCGCTTGCCATCAATCATAGCCTGTACTGTTTCTGACTTAATTCTTGGCATCATGCTCATAACCTCTGCGCGAACCGTCTGGGCAACGCCTGTTTCAATATTGATATTTTGATTAACAACGACTGGTGAGCCACCACCCATCATATTTTTGGTATCATGATTGTTGCGAATAACCCCTGCGGAATGAGGCACAAATAACTCTGGACCACGCTCTCCTACAAGAACAGGACCACCGCCAGCCCTAGCTGGTATTTTGCCGCCGCCAGCAAACGCCATAAAATTGGACTGCCCCATAGAGCCGCCGCCAACAGAACCACCACCAGCAAAGCCGCCGAATATTGGACCCAATATATGTTTAATAATAGCGGCTTTAATTGCTTGCTTGATTAGGTCTTTGATGAAGTTTTTGAATATATCTTTGAAGCTATCCATAGATAACTCACCCTCTACGAAAGCGTCAGCAAGTGAATCAGCAACCGCATCAGCCGCTTTTTCCGCCGCCTCTTTCATGGCCTTAAACTGTGGGTTTGTTTCTTTAATCTTTTGGTTCAAGCCATCAATAGCATCTTGATACAATGGTATATCTTCAGCCGCCGCTGTTTGCATAGCTAGATTAACAGCCTCTAGCTGTTCTCTTAATTTTGCTTCTTCACTTGTAAAGCCTTCAGCTATACTTTGACCCTCTGCTATCTTTGCATTGTATGCTTCATTTGCGGCAGTGGCATCATCTATTACCTTATTCAATTCTTCATGTTCAGTAAGCAATCTTCTTAATTGGGCTTCTTGCTCCGCATTAAGTCCGCCCATAATAATTCGTTGTTCTTCAAGTTGCTTCTCAACATCAGATAAATTGGTTTTTTCAAGAGCTAGTATTTGATTGTCTTGAGCAAGCTGTTTTATAGAATCGCTTATTTTTTTGTCTGCCGCCGCTTCATCTTCTTTCTTTTTTATTTTGGCATCTAGCATTGTTTGGTTTTCATTTTCGATATCAATCAACATTTGCAGTTGGTCGATTTCTTCTTTAGTGATGCCTTTCAACCCTCTAGCCGCTTCATTAGCGGCAAGCCTTGATTCACTAACACCATCTAATTGGTCTTTTAATTGTTGCGCCGCAAAACGCTGGTCATCTATGGCTTTTGTGATAGCATTTGTTAGCTTTATATTTCTTTCTTCACCCTCTGCTGTCACTGCTTTTGCTGGGGCTGGCCGACCTTGTGGAGCTTGGTCTGCGCCTGTTAGCTTTTGAAGCTCTGCAAACGCCGCTTGCGATTCTTTGCCAAGTCTTTGTATTTCCTCAGTTGCGCTTGCAATTTTATTTTTAATCAGTGTTGGACCAGCCAACCTAGCAGGGTCAGTTAATCCTTCAAACTCACCATTTGAAACCCTAGTCCAATAGGCCAAATCCTCTTGAGCTTCAGCCAGTGCTTTTTGTTTTTCTGCTAAATTTTCTGATTTGGTGGCGAGGGGGTCTAAGTCAATAATACCAACGGCATCTAAAAAACCGTTCATTGCATTGGTTGCATCAACCAACCCGCCTACAATACCCGCCAACGCTGGCAACATTGGAGTCAACACATTAACCGCTAACTCATCTAAAGCGGCTGATAATGCTTTGGATTGGTTTGCAAAACTATCAGATGTCCTAGCCGCATCACCATGAGCGTCAGATGTGCCAGCCATGATTAGGTTTAATCTAGCCTGTACCTTTTCAGCGTTGCTGGCTTCTTGAGATGTTTTATTTATTCCCATGCGGTAAAGTTCTTGCTGAAGCGTGGCCTCAGTAATCACAATGCCGAATCTTCTTACTGTCTCATGGTTTCCAACCAAAGCAGATTGGAACGCTTCCATTGTCGCTGTATCAGAAGCGTTGTTGAATGACGCAACATCAACAGCAAGTTTTGTAAGCTGTACTGAAAGTTCAGCGGCCTCGCCTCTAGCAAAGCCCATAGGCACAAACGTATCTTGAATTGAAGATGCCATACCTTCTAATTCAAACGTGCTTCGCCCTACTGAATCACCAAAGGCTTCTAAATCACTTCTTACTTGCCCAACAAATTCACCAAAGACCACTGAGGACTTGGCTTGCATTTCTTCAACGCCAGATGTGAATTTAATAAGAGCTAGGCCAGCCCTAGCCGCTTGCATGACAATAGCGGCGGCAAATACGCCCTTGGCTACACTGGCAATTTTTTTGAAGTTTCCATCAGCTTTATTCGCTGTGGTTTGAACATTTTTATCAAATTGCCTTAGTTTTGCATTAACATCTTTTAGGTCTGCTTCAATGCGAACCAGTAAGGTATCTACTGTTGTTGCCATTTATGAGACACCTTTCTTAGTTAGTCTGGATAAAGCTCCATCAACCCTTCAAGCTCACCCTTGCTAAGTGGGGGCGGTTCCCCACCAGAATGAAACTCTGCAAAACCCTCAAATGCCGCATATAACTCTGCAAAACTCATATTCCAAAATTCTGTAGATGACATCTGCATTTTGCCCAAGGCAGTCCGCATCCACTCATCCCACGGCAATTCTTCTACAGTAACACTTCCGCCTTTTCTTCGTTTCCCTCATCACCGCCTGACGACAGCACCAAGGCAATAACCTCGCCGACAGCTTTCATGCCGCCGACTAATCCAGCACCCCAGAGAGATTCACCTACTTGCTTTTCATTAACATCATTCCCTCCAGCCCTAATAACAGGAGTGAGAATTGATACCATTTGAGAAGTAGTAAGCTCACCTTCAGATAAAGCATGAGCAATCTTTACAATGCCCTTTCCGCATGATTGCTCAATGCGAATGATAACATCTAAAGTCACCTTTGCTTTATACTTCTTCTCCCCCAGAGCTATCTCTAGCTCCCCGCGCTTTGGATTTGACATCCTCTTTCTCCTTGGCTTCTACCAAAAGTTCTTCGCCCCTTTGGGCTACATCGTGAACGGTTGCGGCGGTATATGTTTGACCGCCACATTTGAATTTCCCGCCAACAGCCAATTCGGATGCGGGTGGGATATTAAAGATGGTGGCATCTTCATTAGACATCATGTGTCCGCTAAAGGTCTTGCCACCAACTTCAATTTCTACATCAACCCAAGACATTCATTACACCGTAGCAAATGTGATTGCGCCGCTTGATTCAAAGGTAAAGCTGTAAGTAACTTCACCATTGTATTCGCCGCCATATTCAAGGGTGGTCAACATAAATGAACCTGTAAACGTGCCAAAGTCAGGCACAAGGAACTGATAGTTGGTCAACGCTGATACGTTGAATTTTCCTTTGAGTGTTGTCTCTGAAGCTGAATCAGTGAATACACCACTACCTGATACAGTGATAGAATTAACTCCACCCTGCGCCAAGATGGTTCTCGCACCACTTGAATCTTTATTCGTTACATCAACCATCTCATCATTCATGGTTAATGAAGTTGAACGCATACCGCCGATTGTTGTGAAAGCCTCTGGGCTTGCGCCATCACCGATTTTCATTAACAGGGCTGAACCTTTTTGTGCCGCCATGTCTAGTCTCCTTTAATTGTCTGACACAACAGCACGAAATCTCATGACACCATGCCGTGTAATACCATCACCCTCTGTAAGCGTCGTTTGAAACTCATGTTTCAAGTTCACCCCAGAAGCACCAGAAACAGTATAGCTTACATCGTTTAATGCGGTATATACCTGTTCCATGATTTCTTTTATATCACGGTTTCCGCGATATTGCGACCATATATGAATTGTCAACGTATGTTCGTGTAAATCCTTGTCTTTGGCTGAAACATTGGTCGCTGTTTCTTCACCAATGACAACATATGGATATGCAGTGCCTTCTGGCACTTCATCAAACACCCCTGTAATCGCACTGCCAGCGTAATCAGTGATGCTTGCGCCTGTTAGCTTTCCATATACCGCTTTTTGTAATTCCCAAGAGTGTAAAGCCATTATTTAGCCTTTATCATCTGTTTAGCCAATCTGCTAATTTTTGGCTTGTTTTCTTCTAAAGCGGGTTGCATGAAAGGTCTAGCCGCCATTTTTGATGTGCCAAACTCAAGAAACGATGAATAATCAGCGCGGCTTTCTACATTAGCCCCCAACCCATCAGTATCTATATCCAAAAAAATGTTATTCACAAGAAAACCTGTATCTGTCGCTGGCGGTTGCCCTGCTGATGAAGCTGTATGCGTTCTGCGGGGATTATATAATTCATAAGTCACGCCAGATTTTGCGCCTTGATTTATGGAATTAACGGCTGTATTTCGCACCAAATTACCAGCCCTACCCACCAAAGCCCTTAAATTACCCTCATAACCTTTGATTACGGACGCTGTGCGGGGCTTGCGTGTGATTTTGGTAGTTACCCTAGCCATTACGTTGCAACGCCTTCCTCGGCTAAAATTTCAAGGTATTTATCGCGTTCATCTTTATTCTCTATTCTGCGTATATTAAACGTGCGAGTGTAGCTGGTTCCATCTACTGTGTAAGCATACAGGATTCTATGCGCCGTTGTTAAGTCGCGCCTAAATCTAATTGTGATTTTGTGAGTTGTGCGACCTTCATTCTGGTCGCCAAAGAATCTTTCCCCGCCGCCTTGCGCCTCTATTCTGCCAAATGTGGTGGCAAATGTTGAGAAAGAGCCAGCATTACCGCCGCCCCCATCACTTGATGATGACTTGCTTTGAAGCTGTAAAGAATGTTGCATCTTGCCAATGGACATTAGTAACCTCCACTGAGAGGGCTTACTCCATATCTCATAATGACGTATGGCTGAAGTAATGATGTAACCAAGGCGGGTGCATTTAATCCCCTGCCTTCATCATCGCCACGGTGTTCATATAAGTGAGAAATATACTGAAGCATAGCAACACGGATAGGCTCTGGTATTGCTGAACGTGCGGAGCCATACCCCGCTGTGTACAATACTTCAATTCCATTAGCGTTTCTCAGGTCTGTAGGCCATGTGCCGCTATCTCTCAAAACAATTCGCGCTGGCTCTCTAGCTGTATCAACATAATAATTTGATGCCGCCCATGTTTCTACATTGTTAGCATCATCATAATATTTTACAGAAGTAACGGCAGATACAGGTGAGCGTGGGAGTTCAATATAATTTAGATAAGGAACTTGAAATGCACCAGTATATAAACCTTCTTTGATTGGCAGTTCTGCTTGACCAATCTTATCTAATGACAAAGTGTAAACCGTATTCAACAAAGTTCTGTTTGTGTAATTCTCAACCCAAAACCTTGCCGCCATAATTAAATTATCAATAAGAGTGGTGTCCACATTTGCATCAATACGCAAATATGAGATTGTCTCCGCGCTTGTAAGCGGCTCATCTGATGGTGCGGTAGTTACGACTAAGCCACTCATGTTAATCTCCTATGGTTTTATAATACCATCTATTAGTCAGCATCCGCAATGGTCAACGTGCCAGCTTCTACTAAATCTAATATAGCTTGATGATTTCCATTTAGATTTGTCATTACACTAGCTGTTTCTCCATTTGAGAAAGCGCAGTTAATGCAAACGATGTTTCCATCCTCATCCGTTCCATATTGTGCTGATGTAAGGTTTGATATATTAAAACCGCTCATTATAGTTCTCCATCCAGATAAAACTCACTACCATCACTTGCAGAATTTACGACAACATACGCTTGAGAAGCAGTCAAACTAGAACTTGTAGCGTTAAATCCAACACCCAAAGATGTCACTTCCTGTAAGTTATGTGAACTTAATGTCTTTGCTGTACCATTACCTCTTGCACCTGTTAAATTTCCAAAAGTATTAACCGTTCTCATCTCGACAGAAGTGGGTATCATACCGCGAAAACTTGTTCCTGAACTTGCAGTACCTAAACCAACAGGATAAAAGCTACCGATATTCGTGCCTTGAATATAATACCTATGACACTTCTGCAAAGTTTC
>Ga0181422_1000022_pt1 | contig 41527 bp, 24 predicted proteins | sample 45SPOviralmetaG_FD_130147 | JGI IMG/M metagenome (GOLD analysis project Ga0181422, IMG submission 130147) | Marine viral communities from the oligotrophic San Pedro Time Series (SPOT) site, San Pedro Channel, CA, USA - 45 SPOT_SRF_2013-07-18 | ecosystem: Environmental > Aquatic > Marine > Strait...
ACCAATGTTCGAGGCATGTCAATCATTCCTCTCTCTAACTTCTGTATGATCTTGACTCTTCTCTTTGGTCTGATATAATGTAGGTTTGCACCATAGAATCCTTCTCCATCTTGCTTGATAACATAGACGAGTGGAAACCTATCATAGTATGGCAACCACTTTGATTTTGCCTTGTATTCAAAGAAGTATAGGTGACCCTCTCTTACTTTCAAGCGCAGTAGATTTTCATCCTGAACCTGATCATTAGCATCTCTCTTCTCTTGACGCAACAGTTTAGTTGGTGTTGCTTCGTATGTTGATGCTAGTTGCTTTACTTTACCTTTGTACCAACCAAGAGACTTCTTGTCTCCTTCTGTAGCATCACTAACCTTCTCAAAGATGGTAGTGTACTTGTTACTAGTGTTTCCAAATCCTTTAGCGTTTCTTCTTGCCATTGTTTTTTATCCCTAGGTGATCTTCGTTGAGGATTACAAATGACATTTGCCTGTCCTCACAGAAGTCCTTCGCCGCGTCCCATTTAGCGCGATTCTTTATGTAAGTTAGAACTTCTCTTTTCCAGGCAGCTGTTTTACGTTTCGGTTTCTCATTAGGTTTTTGTGTTTGTTTCTTTGGTTTCACTTCAATGATGTACTTCTTTGCCTGTCCAGTACGTGACTTGACTTTGATGTAGAAGTCTGGATAGTATCTATGAACTCTCCCATCAGTAGGGCAACGGTAAGGAATAATTATTTCCTCACTACCCCACTCAATGATACTGTTATTATGATCACAGAAGTCCATGAACTTACGCTCCCACAAACTGCGATAAATAATATTAGTGGGATTACCCTTATACTTCCGTGGGTAGGCTGGTTTATATTTTCCAGAATAAGGCATAATGTTTCCGCACACCTTCCGTAACTATTTAGATGGCTAAATCTATTTCATCATTTGTTAATGCTATGAATGCCAATGGTGGCATGTCATTAACGACTGGTTATAACATTAGTTGGATTTTACCACCCACACTAAAAGGTGATCTTACTAAACGCTTCCCTGGATGGGAGCAAGATGAAAGTCCAATTAATATGATGGTCGAGGAAGCACAGCTACCTAACATTCAGTCTGCTACGGGACAACTACAAGGCAGATACCTTGGTGAAAATCAGATTCAATATCCCTATGCAAGATTGTATAGTGATGTTTCTTTTACATGGATGTGTGATGCCAACCTGACGCCATTAAAGTTCTTCCATTACTGGTATAACTACATGTATAGTGGTAGTAAATCATCTGATGAAATAGGACTAGATGAAAGTGGTAAAAGTTTCGATGGTGTGAAGAAGCTTGCAGGTACAAGTGGTATTATAAGTCGTGAAGTAAGGATGAAATATCCAGAAAAATATCTTGGTAAATGTATTGTTATTAAGACCGAACCTGGTGCTGCTACTGTTGATGATAGAGCATCAATGGCATTTCTTTTGGAAGACATCTTTCCATACTCTATTGATAGTGTACCGTTGTCGTATGGAACATCACAGCTCACCAAGGTTAGTGTTAACTTCCACTATGCTAAACATACTGTCATAGATAATGACATCTCAAAGTATGGTACTGGAGAAGACTTCAAGAAAATAATTGATGACTTGAAGAAATCATTTGGCGTAGGAAATTGACTTTTTGGTTACAGGAATTCCGAAAAAAAATCCCCACCAAAAATTGCCTCAAAAAGTCGAGCTAAATAAATATACGAATTGAATTTACATATCAATGGCATTACCAAAACTTGGCGTACCGCAGTATGAACTGTCGCTGCCTTCTACTGGAAAAACGGTAAAGTATAGACCATTTCTGGTAAAAGAAGAAAAGGTTTTGCTATTAGCAATGGAATCGCAAGAAGAAAAGCAAGTTATTGATGCTGTTAAAAACGTACTAAAGTCTTGTGTTATTTCTAGAATTAAAGTAGATCAATTACCATCATTTGATCTAGAATACTTGTTCCTTAAGATTCGTGCCGCTGCTATCGGTGAAGTCATTGAAATGACGGTGACTTGTACGGATGATGGCGAGACCAGTGCGACTGCTACTATCAATATTGATGAGGTAGAAGTTACTAAAGAAGAGGGGCATAATAAAAAGATTATGTTGACTGATACCACTGGTATCCTGATGAAGTATCCTAGTATGGATAGATTTATTGAGTCTCAATTCTTGAACAAAGGTATTGATGCCGATCATATCTTTAACTTCATTGCAGAACATATCGAACAGATCTTTGATGAAGAAGAGGTATATGATTCTTCTACTACTAGTAAGAAAGAGTTTCGTGAGTTTGTGGAGTCATTGACTACCAAACAATTTGAATCAATCCAAAAGTTCTATGAGACTATGCCTAGACTTTCTCATACGTTTACGGTAGTCAACCCAAACACAGGTAATGAGTGTGAGTATACTATTGAGGGATTGCAAAGTTTTTTCGCATAGCACTCTTCCAAAACAATTTGGAAGGGTATTACAAAACTAATTTTGCCTTAATGCAGTACCATAAATACAGCTTGACAGAGATTGAAAACATGATGCCTTGGGAACGTGAAGTATACACGTCCCTCTTGATTCAGCACATCGAACAAGAGAAAAAGAAACAGGAAGCATCTAGATCCGCCTAATGATTTTCAACACCCCAGCACCAGAAGATATCGTAAGATGGTATAGGAAAGGTGTGCCTGGTGGTGGACAGAACGATCGCATCTTTGATAGATTAAAAGCAAAGTTAACTGGCGGCACGGATGATAGTGGCACCAGTTACTTTTCTATGTTGGAGAAGAAACTCTCCACGCAAGATGCTGATATAATTATCAAGAACATGAAGACGGATATCGATGGATATCCTATGCTTGAGACTGGTAGTACCAGTGGTCAGGATGAGAGAAGATATCAAGAATGGATTGTAGAAAGGTATCTAAAAAAATCTTTTACAGAAGGATTTACTGACACAACTGTTGCTGAAAAAAAGAAAGAAGAGGTAGCAGAAGAAGAAGCAGAAGAGATTGTAGAGAAAGCAGAAGAAGAAGTAAAAGAAAACATTGATGAAGCAGTTAAGGCAGTAGATGAAGTAGTAGTAGACAAACCTGTTGTTGAAGAAACTGCACCAGATCTATCAGATATTGTAGATTTATTGCCACCAGGTATGCTTGACGCTGTTAATCAGCAGACAGGTCAGAATTATGAGAAGACACCAAAGGAAAAGAAGCAGAAAGTAGAAGCAATATCTAATGCAAAGATACTCAAGACTCTGACTTCATCTTTAGAGAAGATTCAGGGGCAGTTGTCTTCAATTGATAATGAATTAAAGAAACAGAATGAATTGTTTGGTGCTGCTGTTGGTACTACAGTTAGTAATCTCAATCAGATTGAAACAACCTATGATTCATTGAACGATAGGTTTGATGATATCTTGAATGCGATGCAATCGCAAAATGAGACTGAAAAAGAAGAAGAGGAAGCAGCAGAGACGGCTGCATCTGAAGCCAACATGGAAGGGCAGGAAGATGTAGCAGATGTTTTTGGATATGAGGATACTACTGATCCGATGAAGAAGAAAGGTGGTGGACCTGATTTCCTTAAATTTCTACGCTTTTTAAGATTTCTTCGTGTTGGTGGCATTGGTAAGATGCTCCGAAGAATGAGGAACCCTCTTAAGACTGGTCGAGCCCTGTTGAGAAAAGGCAGGATGGGTCTTGGTAATAAATTGCGTAAGATTCCTGGTGCTAGACGATTATCAAGTGGACTTCAGAGATCAACCAATAATCTCCTTCGTGGTGGTTCTGGTAGAGTAGCTCAATCTTTAGGAACAAAAGCAACTAAAATAGGTGCATCTAAAGCAGCTGCTAAAGCAGGTTCTAGATTTATACCAGGCGTTGGTACTGCACTTGGTGTTGGATTTGCTATAGAAAGATTTGCCAAAGGAGATATTGTGGGTGGTCTTCTTGCTAGTGGTGGTGCTATCCCTGGTCCTGTTGGGTGGGCTTTCCTTGCTGCTGAATTAGGATTGATTCCTCTTGCAGAAGCAAGGATGTCTCATCTTGAAAAAGATAAAGAGAAAAAATATGCAACAATGAAACTTGAAACTGGGGGAGATCTAACTCCAGAAGAACAAGAGGCAGTCATGTATGGAGAACAAAGATCTACTCCAGAGGAACTTGAAGCAAAAGCAGAATACACAAAACAAATTGCTGCTCGTGAAATTGAACCCCTCACACCACAAATTAAACAGTACACCCCTAGTTTTATAGAAAAGATCACTCCAGGCGGTACATTCTTTGGTAAGTTTGAGCAGGGCGGTAGTGGAACTGGTGTTCCAGAATTACATGGCACCGAGGCTTTAATTGAACCTGGATTCTACAAAGATCTAATGCGTCCTATTGGTGGTGCAATCTTGGCTGCTAGTAGTAAAGTATTGTCTGATGTTGGACCACTAGCAGCGACAGTAGCACCTAGCTTCCAGCAAGAGGCATCAAAAATAGCAACCGCATTTGATGTTCCTAAATCACTTGCATCAACAAATGTTGGTGGATCAATTGATGGTGTTGCTAATAGTCTTAATAAAATTTCTAGAAAAACGGAAGAAGAAAATCCTCTATTTAGAGAAGAAACGGTGCAGTTAACTGAAAAGGAAAAGAAGGATTTAGAAGAAGCAGATGAAGGTAGTGGTAATTTCTTTTCACGTATTGCTAAATTTTTTGGTATCAAACCAACAGGTCCTGATGGAAAACCAGTTCCACCTGCGGCCGCAGTAAACTCTAACTTAACATCAACAGGTGTAATTAATGATAGACCATGGAACACTGGTATTAAACTAACTAATCTGACTACAAAAGATGGTCAGTCATTTAAGGTAGCTAGTATTGTTGCTAACCAATTTAAAGGATTCATTGCTGATTTAGAAGCGACTGGATATGAAATTAGAACTATTGGTGGGTTCAGAAATGCAGGCACTGGTGGTGGTGCTGGTCCTGATGATCCTGATTACGATCAAAATAGATATTCTCACCCATATGGAGCATCAATTGATATTAACGCAAACGAAAATCCATATGACCCTACTGGTAACAATTTAGTTACTGACATGCCAGACAACATCGGTGAAATTGCTGCAAAGCATGGACTAGGATGGGGTGGTGCATGGAATAGTGTGAAAGATGCGATGCACTTCTCTGCTATGAAGAAAGAGGGCGGCAATAGAGATTTTGATTTATTTGAAAAAGGTGGTCCTGCATATGCAACAGGTGGTGTTGCTGGTATGTCAGGTCAAGAACAGATCACTGTTGGTGAGGAAGGTCCAGAAGTTGTTATGAAGAACTTGGTGTATGGTGTACCACCAGTTCTTGATCATCTATTGGCAATGAATGATGCTGGTACACCATCTGAATTAATTCAAACTTATCGTACCTTTGTACCTGAAGTGTTGGAGTATGATGAAGAGGCAGAATCAATGGCACAGACTATCATTGTCATGTCTCCACCACAAACACAACCAGAACCAACTGTAGATGTACCTCGTGATAAATCTGTAATTAGACCTCAAATGGGTGTTGCTCCAGGAAAAGCAGCAATGTATATCGCTCTCTTCAACTAAATATCTAGGGGGAATCTAATAAATGGCAGCATTTACCGAAGGGTTTACAGATACAACAAAACCAGGTAAGGATCATATTGGTAGTATGATCTCGAAGGTTCTTGCTGCAAGAAAATTTGCTAGACAAGAGAGAGAAGCAGCAGAAGAAAAGGCAAAGAAAGCAGGATATGATAGCCTAGAAGAAGCAGGTGTAGAGAAAGGTTTCTTCTTTAAGGCAGCACTAAAGAATAAGTTTGGTGGATCATATATCAGTGGTAAGAAGCAAGACATTGAAAAGGCAGTTGATCGTGTCAAACTGCTAAAGAATCCAAAGGCACAGTTCTGGAACTTTGTAGACAATAGAGACGCTGACGGTAAAGACATAAAGAAACTGTCTGACGTTGAGAGATTCCGTAACCAATTTGATAACTATAATTTTCAGAGTGTAAAGAGACCACCTGAAGGTGTAAAAGCAGAGACACCTGCAATCCCTAAAAAGATATCTCCCTTTGAGCTTGAGCAGAAGAGACAGTCTCTTTCTCAAGAGAAGATGCTTGCTGAAACTGAAAAGAAAGTAGCGGAAGCAGCATCTGGTAACAAGCAGAGAGCAACTAGAGAAGACCTTCTCCAGGCAATCAATGCTATTGCCCAGTCATTAGACAAGACAGCACAGTCTATTAACAACAGCATCGGTGACTCTAAACAGGTTGCTTCTGATGTTCATGCAATGAAGACTGATATTGTTAATCAGTTGAGTGAAAGAACAGATAGTATTGAGGACAAGTTAACCAAGATCGCTGAAGCAATCAATGCACAGACTGCATTGAAGAAAAAACAAACTGATGATGCAGAAGGAACGGTCAAAGAATCCAATCTAGAAAAACAAGCCAAAGTTGTTACCACTGATATCGCAGAGGACACCACTGATGATACAAAAGATCTAAAGGACGCGGCATCTAATATAAAACTAGATTATAATCCAGGATCAGATGATGAATCACCATCGAATGATGTCAAAGAAGGTCCACAAGCAGAGCGAGGTGCTATCTTATCTGGACCTGATAGTGGGTATAAAGTACCTGGTTTGACACTACATGGTAATGAGGCAATCGTACCATTAGACAATAACTACACGCAAGGAGAACCAAGTGCGGTTGATGGTAAGGTAAGACCAACACCATCAGAACCTATGGTTCCTCCTATGAATGTTAATGTCAATAACAGTTATGAGATGGGTAAATCATTTTCTAATGTCAATAACAGTTATGAAGAGGGAACTCCTATGGGTAAATCATCTCCCATTGAGATACCTAACCTGATGGCAGATAGTAGTCTGGAACAACCATTAGTAGATGCTATGGCATTACCAACAAAGATTGCTGGTGGTATGGCGTTGGCTGCTAGTAGTGAGTTAGTCAAACGACTATCTGGAGACAGTCCCGAGGTTGCTAGTGAGATGGCAAAAGTTATCACTCCACTCGCCAGTGTATTTGACTTACCTAAATCATTGGTAGGTAAAGCAAAGGCTGGTGAAGGTTTGAAGAAAGAACCTTCTATCTTGACTGGTGGTGGTGGTGATGAAGAGAAAAAGAAAAAGAAAAATGTATTCCAAAAAGTATTTGATGGTCTAAAAAACCTGTTCAATCCAGATAACGATCCTCCACCACCAAAAGACACACATAATCCTTCTACTACAGGATCGGGAGAGGCTGGTGAGATGATTAGCACTGGTGCCAAGACAACTTACTATGATCCATCACTTGGTGGTATCAATGCTAGTGGGCATAAGACTGCTGAAGGATTGCCTGCTACATCTACTGGTGAAGGATATAAGGAAGATGTTTTTTCTGCGGCAGCATTTCCTCCATTACTAAAAACTCTTCCCAAAAATATGACAGTTCCTGCAGCAAAATTTCCTGGTGGTAGAACTCTCAAGAGTCCTTTTAATGTAGTTGTAACTAATACCAAGACAGGAAAGTCTGCTGTTGTTAGGGTTAATGATGTTGGACCTGGAGTGGAAGGGCACTCAAGTAATCATATGCTTGACTTAAGTGTCGCAGCTAAAAATTATCTTGGTACTGGTGAGGGATATAGTATTGCCTATGCAAAACCAGGATCAAAACCAGGACCATTAGTAAAAGAAAAACCAGAACCAAAGGCAACACCAGATACTTCAGATCTAGAAGCACAACCAGATTCTGCACAAAAAATTAGCAGTAGCTATGGAGCAAAGGTAGGAGAAAGAATACACTTTATGCATAAGGGTGAACGATATAATGCATATAAAACTACTAACGGTTTTGAAATATTCCAGGGTAGGCAACGTTTTGAGACGAAGGGTGGATCTAATGCTGATCTAGTTAAATCTTTAATGAAAGCAGGAGAAGAACGTATCAAACCACCAGTAACTAAACCACCAGCAACTAAAGTAGATCCAACACAGACATTGCGTGGTGCAAGTAAAGAAGAAAAAGCACGAGTAGCAATGATAAATATGGGCGGTGAGCAAACACAATCTGCTGCTACTGGTGCGGTTCCTACATCACAGGGATCTACAGTACCTCCTGCTGTTTCTTCTTTATCTAAATCAATATTTGCAGTTGATGGTGTGACCACATGAGTGATAATAACCAAGAGTTTCCGTATGCCTCTAGTTTAAAACTAGAAGAGGCAACTATTACTGGTCTAGATGGAACTGAAGTGCCACTAACAGGGTTGATCAAAAGTTTTCAATACTTTGAAGACATTGACATGCCAAGTATTTCTGTCAACCTAGACATCGTTGACAACGCAGCAAATATTATTTCTTCTCTTCCTATTTCTGGATATGAGAATGTTGAACTGGTATTTGGTGCTGCTGATGAAGAACTATTGACACTGAACATGAAGGTGTCAAAGATATACAATCGCTTTTCTGCAGATAGGTATCAAGAGTATTCTCTTGGGTTGGTTTCTAATGAACTGTTAGTCAATGAAACTACTAGATTAGGAGAAAGGCTATCAGGTAAAGCAGAAGGCATTGTATCTCAACTAATAACAGAAAAGTTAGGAACTGCAAAGAAACTTCTCAATGATCCTTCTATGTTTAAGGTAACTTTCTTGCCAGGTAAGAAGACACCTTTCTCTATTATCAGCTCGTTGAAAGAGAGAACTGTACCTGAAGATAAGAAGACATTTCCTTCAGGTTCTAGTACAACATCAGAATTACAAATATCAAAGGGTAGTGCAGGGTATTACTTCTACGAAAACTATGATGGATATCATTTTAGATCAATTGACTCACTAAACTCTATCGAAACTAATCCACCTGTGGAGACATTCTTTCAAGAGAATGATCAACTCAATCAACAGAATGCTCGCCGTAAAATCCTTGACATTGACTTCCAACAGGAGATTGACATCTTATCCAAGTTGAGAATGGGTACGTTCTCTAATGTTATTTGTTTCTATAACTATAGCACTGGTGCTTATGAAGAGTATGTTTATAATTTAGGTGATCGCTTTGATGACATGGAGCATCTAGGATCCCAGTCTGGTCTTGCTAAAGGTCAGGCTGATCTTGCAGCAACTCCTAGTAGAATCATGTCTGTGTTGATGGATCATGAGACTTGGTTTGATGGTGTGGAAGTAGCATCACCAGAGAAACCAGATGGTGGTAAGAAGAACACAGCAGAGTTTCCTGATTGGCAGAAGTATGTCGTAGCGCAGTCGATTGCTAGAAAACAATCACAGAACAACCAGCAAGTCTTTATTCAAATACCTTTCCGACCAGATCTACGTGCGGGACAGACAGTTGAGATTATGATTCCTAATAACATTCCTTCATCAGAAAGAGAAGAGAATGACATTTATGACAAGGAACATAGCGGTGCTTATTTGATTGCAAAACTGCAGCACTCCGCTGATGTTTTGAATGCAAAAGCAAATACATATCTTACTTTAGTAAGGGATTCTTATGGCATGCCAGACGAACCCTCTGATGTAGAGACTAAATAAAAATAAAAGTATTGGTATGGATCCAGTTCTATCGTCATTTATATCGACTAATCAGATAGGCGCTGATGGTTTCAACTGGTGGATCGGACAGGTTGAGACAGGGAGAGAAAGCGACCCTAAAAAGTCTGGTAGATATCGTGTGCGTATTGTTGGCGTACATTTAAGAGAAGGTCAGAAGACACCGACAGAGCAACTACCATGGGCAAACGTAGTTATGCCTGTGACCACGCCATTCAGTGATGGTGGTGTGACTGGCGCTACAGCAGAGCTGCGAGCAGGTAACTGGGTCATTGGTTTCTTCCTTGACAATGATAAGCAGAGACCTATCATCATGGGGTCTGTTGGGCACACTGCTGGTGCTACTGTCATCGACAATGATGACCCAGTTGCTGGTGGCGACGGATCTAGAAATCTTAAAACTGTTACTAGTAGTCAAGCCAAAGCAGTAGCACATTACCCTCAAAATGCTCAAGATGGAAAGGATCCAGAGACTGGTGCTAACATTAAAGGTGGTGAAGTAGCGGCAGCGGATCGTATAAACCCTCCTGCTATTATTATGGCACTACGTGGCAAGCATAGTGAAACCAATCCTACTGGATCCCAGAACTGTGTTACTATTGCTAACCCCAAGTGCGGTACGGAGAGTAACTTCGGTAAGCAGGTACAGAATATCATTGGTGATATGCTTGCTGCTAACCAAGCATCTGGTGGACAGTTAGGTGACTTCTATGTCAGTAAAATCAATGGATTCTTGTATGATAAAGTATCTATTGCAAGACATCATATTGGTAGGGTTACTAAACTTGTCCGTAGTCTGATGGGTCGTGCCCAGTCAGAGATTATTAGGAATCTACGTGAGGGTATCAAAAACCTAGTTAATGGTCTCCTAGGCATTCAAGGAGCACTTCAACTGAAGGAGCAAGTACCTGCAGATCCAAAAGTAACAAAGAAGAGTATTGGTAAGAAAGGTCGTCTATTAGACGGTGTGCAGAAAGTTCTTGATCAAATTCTTAAGGCACTTGGATGTTCTATTGAGAATATCACTGACATGTTGGCAAGATTCTTAACAAATCTGCTGTTCGACTTCATCATGGATGTGTTCTCTCCTGCTGCTTGTGCTGTCATCAACCTAGTTGAGGGTATCGTCAACAAAATTCTAGAACTTCTGGAAGGTTTAATCAGTAGTATATTAGGACCACTGCAAAGTATATTAGGAATATTAGCATCACCTCTAAACATGATTGGTGGTGCTATCGGAAAGGTAATGTCATTCCTAGGTATCTCATGTAGTGGTCCTAGTAGTAGCTGTCCAAAGTCAACTGTTGTATGTACTGACTGCAGTAAAGATGATGAGGATGATTGGTTAGACAATCTTCTAGACAATCTTGCCGATGGTGATACTGGAGAAAGATTCTATTGCGAAGAGTCAGCTGATTACTTGGATCCCAAACCAACCAGGATTATTTTTGTTGGTGGTATTCCTAACGAACCTATTCCTATTCCCAACCAAGATCCAGTACCTCCTGGTCCTGGTAGAGAGGACACACCGCCATTCAATCCAGATCTTGTACCAATTAATGACGACGATGATGATGGACCTGAATTGCCTGATGAAGACGATGATGATTTCCCAAATATCTTTCCAGATGACGACGATGACGGTGATGATGATGTGGTGTTGCCTATCACATTTGATGGTAGTAGAGTATACTCTGTCATTGTAGATCCAACTATTGTAGCTGGCGGTGGGACAGTAACATATACTATCAATACTTCCAACGTACCTAGTGGTAGTGTATTGACATATGCATTGACTGGTGATATAGTAGAAGAATATATTAATGCTACTAACCCATCTTTGATAGGAACTCTTAAGGTTACTGAATTTGAGACTCTTACTCAAGAGTTTCTTGACGAAAATGGAGATTTACAAACTATTGACATTCCACGTTGTAGTGCTACGGTATCTCTTCCTATGAATGAGGATATCGAATTGAATGATTCTCAAACATTCAGATTTACTCTGTTTGACCCAGGAAATTCAAGTCTGTCTGATGATAACTTTGATACTGGATCGTTTGCTGATGTAGACATTGCAGCAGACTATGAGTCAACTATATTCCCTGATAGACCAGAGAATGCTGTTGAAGATCCTACTATCTCTGTTACCAGCGACAAACTTGCATATATTGAGGGAGAAGACATCATCTTTACTGTTACCAGTACAAATATCCCTGATCGTACAGAATTTAACTGGATTATTATTGGTGATGTTGACTCCAATGATTTTGTTGGTGGTACTACTGCAGGATCGTTTAAGATTGTTGACAACACAGCACAAGTTGTTGTTGGTATCTTGGATGATGAAAGAAAAGAACCTGCGGAACAATTAACATTCCAGATTCTAGGAACTGAAGCATCAACTAATGCAACAATCTTCTCTAGTGGTGGATTTGAAGATCTTACTGGCGATGGTATTGATGATGCTGATAATGCGAACACACCTGATCCATATGTTCCGAACAAGCCAAGGGCAGGCAATCCTATTACTGGTGGCGATGGATCTATTGTTAGTATTCCCATCACAGACACGGGTGAGTCATATGCTGAAGCACCTCAAGTCATCGTTTCTGGTGAAGGATTTGGTGCTACTGCTATTGCTCTTCTAGATACCAAAGGATTTGTTTCTGAAGTTAGAGTTACTAGATCTGGTTTAGGATACAAGCGTAATCTTGCAACTACAAATGACGTACAATGTATCATTGATTCGTTTACTCTCATCTCTCCAGGTATTAGATATACGTCTGCTCCAAAGGTATACATAGATGGTAAGGAAGGCAGAGCAACTGCTATCATTGACGATAGAGGTTATGTTACCTCTGTTCAAATTAAAGATAGAACAACAACATATGAAAAATCACCAATTATTAAATTAATTGGTGGCGGAGGATCTGGTGCTATTGTGTTGCCAAACATGATCTGTCTCTCCTCCGAAGATCTTAACAGCAGAGGACTTGTTAAGATCGGAACTGGTCTCTATATTGATTGCCCATAATGCCATCACATCCATCAAATCATACTGATAATCAACACCAAGGTGCTAGTTCAGGGCAACCTGTTAAAGAACCTGCTGGTGGTAGAACATCTGCAGTATCAGAAGATGAATTTTGTTCAGCAAAACCAACAGTTCACTGGGTGTCTGATGGTTGGACATGCATGAGTTGGGAGGGTGCTGACGGGCAACCAGGAGGTTATACCGTTACTAATGGGCAAAGTGCCATGTTCTTTGATGAGAACGGCAACATGACCTTCTCTACTGGCGTTCCAGGTCAGGCAGGTTGTGGTGGTAAATTAATTCTCAATACTGGTGATCAATTACACAAAGCTAGTGGATCAATTGCAATTCAAGCAACTGGTGGAACATCGGAACGCACAGGATCTGGTAGAACAGGAACAGGTTCTGCCTCAAAATCAGATCCTGCATACTCTGTCTTTGCCGAAGGAGGGGTTGCTATTGAAGCACAGGGAGATGAGTGTGGTATTAAGGGGGATAACGTTATCATCCATGCTATTAAGACATTAACTCTTAAAGCAGGTGAAGTTGTTAACATTGAGGTTGGTGATGGTAGCGGTAAGTTCAATGTATTTGCAGGTGATATCACCTTTGATGCAGAATTTTTGAACGAAAATATTGATGGTCGTAAGATTACAAAAGGATCTGGTGAAGTTGTTGTTGATCAACAGACTAAACCTGGTGCTACCCATGTTATTAACTCTGTTGGTACTGTTACTCATAGAATTCAAGGTAATTATGAAGTCGATGCTAGGGGACGTTATCGTGTTAGAGCATTAGGTAACCTTAACTTCGAGTCTACAACTGGTGGAATGTATACCAAGTTGGCTGGAGCATCTTATAGCACAATTTTTGGTCCAAAAGAAGAGAAAATTGTCGGTCTTAAAGGACCAGCCGCTACAACTGATCCAACACAAACATATAAACTTGATCTGGGACCGAATGCGATGGGTATGGTGATGAAATCTGCTGGTGGTATTGGTGTCACTGCTTCAATCGGTAATAGTTTCTTCATTAATAAAGTAGGTACATTGAATGTAACTGCAGGTGGTACGATGACTGTAAAAGCACTGTCAATTTTCCTCAACTGAAAATCGACCTTCGGTTACAGAAATTGCGAAAAAAAATCGCCCCCAAAAAATCTCCAAAAAGGTTGATGTAACTAAATACTAAAGGGAAATTGAGTGAGAGTATGCTATCTACACAATACCGACTACGACTGGAATTTATTTGTAAACGTATAGCAAATAATGACGATGTAAAACTAGATGACATGATTTGGGCACAAAAATTAGCAAAAGCAAACACATCTGCTAATGAGATGTTAAAAATGGCAAGACGCCAAGCTGCTCAAGATATTCAAGAAGGAAGCACTGATGATTTTCTGAATAGGATGGGTTTAGGAGATCCCGATCCATCCAACCATAAGAAGGGATTCACTGATGCTGATGATATTAAGGATTGGTTTCAGCAAGATAAACCCTCGGATTGGAGGCAACGTGACTGATTATGTTTGTATCGCTACATGGGACCCTATTTTTGAGATGATGCGCTATCATTGGGTACATAAGTCTGAAAAGGATCCTGTGCAATTTGTGAAAAACCTCAACCCAGAGCAAGAAGTGCTATGACAATTAAGATCACTCCTCAAACATATATTGATATGAATAAGGAATTTGAAGATGATAATATACCTTTTAGAATTGCTATTCCCACACAACAAGTAATTGATGAGTGGGCATCTACAACAGCGCCACATTATCAGGCACCACCAGCAGTAGATATGGTTCAAGAAATGTGGGATGCTATTGGAGGACGCCCTGATGAAAAATGAGAATGATGAAAAGTTTGCACTTGAAATACAACTAGATAATATATGCAGAATATTAGGTGGTGAAGCAAAGTATTATTTCTGTTCTAGTAAAAACACAACTCATAGAAAACTGGTAATCGAATATGAACACAGCAGTAATCTACAGTAACGGCAGTCAAGAGTGTGAGCGTATTGCAGCACTACTCAAGTCTATCGGAGGAGAGTTTCACGAGTATAAACTCAACGAACATTTTACTCAAAGAGCGTTTGAAGCAGAGTTTGGAAACGAAGCTACATATCCACAAGTTTCTATTGGTGCCAAGCATCTTGGTAACATGCATGACACATTACATTACATGAGTGACAAAGGAATGTTTGTGTGATATAATAGCGGTTGGTGACTAAATAAAAACGTAGTCAAGATGTTATGAAATACTCATTATCTCAAGCATACGTTTTTTATATGGGAAGTGTGGTACGTATGTATTTCATACAGAGTATCCCCTACACATTTGACGAACTCCCACTAATTATTCAAGAGCACCCATCAGTTCAGACTGAAGCATTGCAAGGTCGTGACTGGGATGACGAAGAATTATATAAATGTTCTTCATATCTTGCTGAAGAGGAATGTCATCCTCTGATGTTTGATATTGAAGTTAATGATCCTGAACTATTACCCAAAGATGATTGAACAATTTATAGAATGGTTTGAAGGAACATGGGAGAATAAAGTCCAGGCATTTTCAAACCCCGCTAGGTTTGCTATGGTGCGTCTACAGCACCACAAAGTGCCTGGAACGGACGCTATGTTCTATGGCGAACAAGCTTACAATTATCAACTACATGCCCCTTACAGGCAGTTTATCGTAGAAGCAATTGAAGATCCTAATGGTCAAATTAGGGTTCTTAATTATGATTTTGAGAAATATCGTTATTTGGGTGCTCTGAATCTAGAACAAATCAAGTACGACAAGGGGTTGACACACAAGCAAAAGTGTGATACAATTATGACTTACGACCCAAATAAAAACCAATTTAACGGTTCTATTGACGGTTGTGAGTGCTTGGTTCCCTACAAGGGAGATCAAATGACCTATGTCAGAAATGAGGCAACTCTTGGCATAGACTATTATAATGTGGTTGATCGTGGATTCCTTGTAGGAACTGTAAACCAAGTTTGGGGTGGTCGTTTTGGAGAGTTTGAGTTCAAACGTATGCCCCTGTAGCTCAGCTGGTAGAGCACCGCTTTTGTAAAGCGGTTGTCGCAAGTTCAAATCTTGTCGGGGGCTCCAGTCGATGTGGCGGAATTGGTAGACGCGCCAGGTTTAGGTTCTGGTGGGGTAACTCGTGGAGGTTCAAGTCCTCTCATCGACATTAGGAAATTATGCAATTCGCTTTAGAAACTTACATTAAAGACATTTCTGTCTGTGATGATCTCATTAAATTCTTTCATGAGTCTCGTTTCTCAAGTATGAATCGCGGTCCTGGTACTGTATATGGCAGCAGAGGAAAAGTGGGTAAAAAGTCCACAGATCTCTCTGTATTTCCTTCAGAACAGCGACAATTTCCTATAATCATGCGATATCTAAATCAATTGATTTCGTGTGCTGATCAATATATCGCAAAATTCCCATGGTGTAATGAATATGCTCCTTGGGGTTTGACTGAAGGTATCAATATCCAATGGTACAAACCAGGTGAGGGGTATTATGATTGGCACACAGAGCGGTGTGATGCTAATTCTCCCATGAGAGATCGACATCTTGTTTGGATGACATATCTAAATGATGTTGAAAATGGAGGTGGAACACAGTTCTATCACCAAAACACAACTGTAGGAGCGAAGAAAGGTAAAACCTTGATATGGCCTGCAGACTGGACTTATACTCATAGAGGTGAAGTTGCTCCGAATGAAGATAAGTACATAATTACTGGTTGGTTTAACTATGAAATCACTGGATGAATACAATTTTAGTGGTCGTCCAGTGACCTCCATGAATATCCTTCTTCTCATCAGCGATTTAGAAGGATCTTATCAAAATCTCAAATGGATGGGGTTGAAAGAAGACATGGAAACTCTTGAAGAAATGAAACGTAGATATTACAAACTCTACTATCAAAAAAAGAAGGAAGAGAAGGCAAACAATCCTCTATAGCTCAGCTGGTAGAGCACGGAACTGTTAATTCTGTTGTCCCTGGTTCGAGTCCAGGTGGAGGAGTTGGCGATACTGCCAAACCAAACCCCTTCCGTGTGCTATGAAACCTCCCTGCAAGGGGAGGTTTTATTGTATAAATAATCCAGAAGAATAGTCCTAGAAGGAACGGGTTAATTATGCCTCTTACAAGACTTGATAATCTTTACTCAAGTAAAACAGGTAAGTATCTATATGTATCGCCAGATGACTTTAATGCGACAGATGAGTTAGACAATAGAGGTAACTCCCCATTACGTCCATTTAAGTCTATCCAGAGGGCATTCCTTGAGGTAGCACGATACTCTTACCTACCTGGTAAGGATAATGATAGGTTTGACCAGTTCAGCATCATGCTGATGCCTGGTAACCACTACATTGATAACCGTCCTGGTCTTGTAGAGACTGCTAATCCCGAATCTAGATATTTTGATTCTGGTAATCTAATTGAAGCGAATAAACAGCTTATTGTTGATCGTTCTGCTGCAGAAATTTTCGTACAACACCCCGATTTCTTCTATCCTGGTGATGCTGCATCTGATGATGGGTCTAGATATGCTGACGCATATCGTCTAGTACAGTTGAATCGTAAGGAGATTGTAGACAAATCTGCAGCACATCTTGCAGTTGAATTCCCTGACTTCTTCTATCCTGGCACTAATGGTACAACAGAAGCTGAATATAGATTTAAAGATGGATATCGCCTAATCCAACAGAACAAGAGAGAAATTGTTGATAGGGCAGCAGCAGAAATTGCTGTAGCACACCCTGATTTCTTCTTCCCTGGCGACCCTGCAGACGATCCTGTATACAGATTTAAGGATGCATATCGTCTAATCCAGCAGAACAGAACTGAAATTATTGATAGTGCTTGGACTGCAATGCAGGCTGGTGCTAATGCCGCTGATCCTGCTGATGAGGCAAAGTGTAAGCGTGACATCGGTCTTCTAGTTGATTACGTTGGTATTGACCTTGTAAAAGGTGGTAACGAGTATACTCGTAAGTTCACCCTGAAGTATTTCCAAGGTGGTGTATTCTCTTACATCATTAGTGAAGTGTTGTCTACGAATGACGCATATAATGCTGCTAGGGATCTGATGATCCAAGCAATGAAGAATGAGTTGACAATCACTGATGCTACTATCACGATTGATCCTAATTCATGTGCTAACGTAGAGTCTGCAATCAATGTCTTGGTTCAGATTGTTACCGATGCATTTACTGCTGCTGATGCATCAGGACTTCCCGCAGAAACACTAGGATCTGATCTAACAAATGAAGCAAAATGTAAGCGAGATCTGGGTATATTTGTTGACTATCTTGGGCTTGATCTGGTTAGTGGTGGTAACGAGTACACTCGCCGTTTTACTGGTACATATTTTGATAACAGCGGATCCCCAATTTCTAATGGTCTACTAGGCGAAGAAGCACAGGCTATCACTGCTTTCAACAAAGCGCGTGATTTGATGCAGTCTGCAGTCAATAACATCTTGTTGGTTCAAGATTCTACCATCACTGTAGATGGTGGTGGTTGTGCTAACGTACAGTCTGCAATCGCTACACTAACACAAATTTTTACTACTGTCATTAATGATGGCAACCTATCCCAACTTCCTGTTGAAAACCTAGGAAACTTCGCTAGTGCAAATGAAATCGAGTGTAAGCGTGACATCGGTGAGTACATCGATTCCCTTTCTCTTGACGTTGCACTTGCAGGTGGTAACAGATACACTCGTAAGTATCTGAAGACTTACTTCAATGAGGCAGGAAATGCTTTCATTAGTGGTTCTCTAGATGGTGAGCAGGCAGAAGCAATATCTGCTTTCAACAAAGCAAGAGATCTGATGATTGATGCGTTCAGAAATGAACTCTTCTCAAAAGATTCGACTATCACTGCTGATCCTAACGGCACTCCTCTGTGTGCTGATGTTGCTAGCATGGTTGGCACTCTTGCCGCTATTGTAGAGACTGTCCTAGCTGATGGTAACCTAACACAACTTCCTGCTGAAGTTGTTACTGATCACGAGACACCTGGCGAGACCAAGTGTAAGCGTGACATCGGTTTCATTGTTGAGGCTGTTCTTTCTGACATCAGAAACGGTGGCAACAGCAACACTATCTCTGTAGCAAAGACTTACTTTGACAGAGAAGGATCTCCTCTAGCAAATGGTATTGTTGGCGAAGAGGCAGAAAGCATCACCGCATACAATAAAGCGCGTGATCTGATGAAGTTGGCAGTCACGAACTCCTTGCTAGACAAGGATCTGACTATCTCTCCTGGTCCTGCTATTGCAGGCGCTAACACCCCTGACATCGAGTATGACGAGTCTGGTAACCCTGGTGCATGTATTGACGTTCAGACAAACATTCAAACCCTGGTAACAATCCTTACCGATGTTATTAGTGCTGGTAGCTTGAGTGTATTGAGTTCAGTTACAGTTACTGGTGTTGTACCTATCTTTGACTACAACAGAGCACTTCAGGAATGGCAAGATGACAGCATCATTGACCTAGGTAACCCTGATAACGTATTCTATAAGTTCAACTCTACCGAGGGCGGTTGTATCGTCCCCAGAGGTTGTTCTCTAATCGGTTATGACCTCCGTCGTACCATCATCAGACCTCTATATGTACCTGATCCCGTTGATGGTGATCAAGAAAGAACTGGTATCTTTAAACTGACTGGTGGTTGTTACCTATGGCAGTTCACTATCAAGGATGGTGACCTCTCCGAAAACTCCCCACTATATGATCAGGCAGACAAAGTAGGTAAGGTATACTACAAGAATAATTCTACGGATCTGAAGATTCCCGAGTATTCCCACCACAAGATCTGCATTATGACCTATGCAGGTAATGATGAACTAGATCGTTACTACGAAAAAGTTGGTAGAGCATTTGCACAGTTCCAGCCTACAATTGATGATGGCGAACTAGAAGCACTGGTACAAGAGACTAGAATTGTTGGTCCTCTATCTGATACCAGAACTGTTGAGCAAATTGAAGTTGTTGATATTCCTGGTACATCTACTTCTAGACTCACTGTTACTACCAAGATTGAGCACGGATACTTCAAAGGTCAGTACATCGCTGTTATTAACAGTGGTTTATCTGATGAAGTCAACGGAACATTCAAGGTTGATACCATTGATGATAACAATCCAAAGGTATTCACCTACATCATTCCTATCACAGCTGCTGGTCTAGGACTGGTTTCGGGTACAACTTACAGCACTGCTAACGGTCTTGGCACTAGTGCAGTGATTCAAGCGGAAATTGACTCTGTTGAGTCCGCATCTCCGTATGTTTTCAACTGCTCGATTCGTTCTACCTGGGGTCAGTGCGGCATGTGGGCGGATGGATCCAAGGCAACTGGATTCAAGTCGATGGTTGTTGCACAGTACACGGGTGTTTCGCTCCAGAAAGATGACAGAGCATTCATTCGTTACGATAGATTTACTAACACATGGAACCAAGCATCACTAACTGATGCATTTGCTACTGTTCCTTATCACACTAAAGGTGATGCATACTGGAAGGATGAGTGGAGAAACTTCCACATTCGTGCTTCGGATGACTCCTTCATTCAGTGCGTCTCGGTCTTCGCTGTTGGTTTCCACGATCACTTCCTGATGGAAAGTGGTGGTGACATGTCTATCACCAACTCGAACTCCAACTTCGGTAACACTTCACTCCACTCTATTGGTTTCAAAGGATTCTCCTTCAACCAAGATAAAGGTGGTTATATTGATGCTATCATTCCTCCCAAGGTTGTTGATACTAATGTAGAGTCGATTAAGAAAAATTCTTACTACACTCTTGACATCGAAGCATCAAACGATGTTGCTAATAACACCAAACTATATCTTGCTGGTGATACTAATAAGGATCCAGCTTCACGTCCTGCAGCATCTATTGATGGATATAGAATTGGTGCCAAGCAAGATGACAGACTATATGTCAAACTGCCTTCTGGTGGTGTAGGTGGTAAGCAGACGTATCATGGTACACTAGAACCGTCTGGTATCAAAACAGTCACGGCATCTTTGTCTACTCTAACACCTAGTAACTTGAACGTATTGTTCGATCTAGATGGTGATGGAAATGATGACTTTAACAAGGCATATGATGCTGCTAATCTTATTGAGAAGAACAGATCCTATCTTGCTCAAGAGACTTATGGATACATCACTGCTGAATATCCAGCACTTCTGACTAACACATCTCTAACTATCACCAAGTGTGAGAGAGATATTGGATTTATTGTTGATGCTGTTGTCAAGGATCTTCGTGTCGGCGGTAACATCAACACTGTATATGCTTCCGAGTCTTACATCTCTAGTGGCAACGTATCCTATGTTGATACTGAACTAACTGAAACTCTTATTGCATATGACTACCTGAAGAGATTGATCTTCGGTGTAATTCGTAACGGTACACTCCTAATCAAGAATTGCACAACTTCTACATCTAGTCCCAATATTATTGTTGGTGATACTTCTGGACTCACAACTGGTATGCAGGTCAGTGAGTACGCCGAGAATGATTTTGTTAATGGTTTCTTGACCCAAGGTTCCTCACGTCTTGGCACTAACTTACTTGGAAGTAGTCCACTTATTATTACCCAGATTATCAATGCAACTACCATTGAAGTGGCTGATCCTGCAACTGGACAGGTTTATCAACCACAACTGGATAGCAGCACTACTTGGTTGTATTTTGAGAATGTCAACCAATACTCTTCATCTCCTCGTGTTGTAGATCTTTCGATCACTCAAGACGATACATATCCCGAGTGTACTAACATTGTTACTGCTATCGAAGGATACTTTGATGTTGTCAATCTGGTACTGAATGGCAACGGTAATCAAGTAACTAGAGTTGAAGCTATCATTGAGTCTTCGGCTCTAATTGGTAGAGCAACTGTATTTGTAGTTGATACTGGTAATGGGGATACTGATCCTCATGGATTCCAAACAGGAACACCTGTAAGACTTATTCCAAGAGCAACTAATGCTGGTGTTGACAAGCGTCTAGTCAGACTACCTCGTGGTTTTGAGACTAACAGACCATACTATGTAATTGCTCCTGGCAGAGATACATATCCAAATTCGTTTAATAATACTTCAGAGTTTGATAATAGTGCAGGCACCAAGTTGCTGCTTGCTGCTACTAAAGAAAATGCTGCTGCTGGTATCTATATCTACTCTTCTGAAACAGAGAGTATGAGTCCTGACGTTGAACTATTGGTTCAGCAACAGATTCTTGACGAGAATTATGACTTGCACAGATATGTTTGTAATGTCTCTGGCATTTACATCGAAACAGATATTCCGCACACATTCGACGTACCTGTACCAAATGTCCCAGCACAAACCATCTTCTTCGCTACATCTGGTGATGCAAGTTCTCAACTACCGACTATTTCGGGTGCTGGTGATGTGGCAACAGATGTGTATTACTTCCCACGTTTTATCTCCAAGACGAAGTTTAGCGTTCACACCACCCAAGCAGATGCTCAAGCTGGTACAAACGCTGTCATATTTACTGCAAATAGCGGAAGCGATTTTGTTGTCTATGGAAACAAAAAGACTTCCCCCCTCAAGTACGACCCAGTTGACTTCCAGAGATGGTATCTAAATGTCAAGGATGAGTCTTCAGGTGGTACTGATCCTAATGCTATCCTGACTAGATTCCATGCTACTGACTTTGTAGATGGTACTGGTAATCTATTCACTCCAGATACTTACTATGAAAGAATTGAGGATAACAGATCTGCTCTTGATAGAATCTATCGCTTGCGTTATGTTCTTCCACAGTATCTACAGACAGTTCGTGAACCACTCAATGGTTATGTTATTAAGTCAAGAACTGATGATAGAAGACGCCTGAAGGCACAGAGGTTCTATCTAGAACCCTTCAGCAACGGCGCACCAGCGGTTGCACAGTTCTTTAACCCTGCGAGACCTACCGAGCAATTGGGACTGTCTCTGGCGGATCTGGACGCTGCTAGCGTTGATATTAGTGGTGGATTCTATGATCCATACGAAAATCCACTACAAGTTGAGTTTGAGTCCAAGATTGCGACTACAATTCAGTCTGCTAAAACTATTTCTGTTGATCCTCAAGGAACAGGAACTGAAGTAGACAGACTTGAGTTGACTGTATTTGATCATACAATTATCAACCAGCAACTGAAGAATGAAATCTTCACTGTTATTGAGATTGGATCTCCACAAGGTGCAGGCATCCAAACCAGCATTTACAATAGTAATACCGACAACTATATCAGTTGGACTGGTTATTGCTCTGGATCTGGTTATGTTCATGCATACTATCAAGCTGATGCAACAGCATTTGTTATCCTGAAGAACATCACTGGTAAGATTGATTTTAATGTCTATAGTCCTACTAACTTTGTTCAGAACAACGGAACGTTCTTCAATCTAACTGGACAACCTGATGCATATCCCACTTCTCTTTCTAGATCGGACAGAAAAAATTTCCTGTATAGAATTGAGGGTGCTAACGTTTATACCGCAGTTCCTGGTGATAAGATCACCACACCTGGTGGCGACACATATACTATTTCTAGACTCGAAGATGTTCCTGATATTGATGATACCTTCTACATCTTCAATATTGAGACTATTCAAGATCAGATTCCTCTTCAGCAAGATGGTATCTACTATCTGACTGCTGTTCGTGGTAATATCTCTCCATATCCTTTGGGTGCTGGTGTTGGTACTAACTTCCACTACTACAGGTTCTCTCAACCTATTTCTAATCTGTATCCTCTGGATTATAAGAATGATCCACTGTGGTTCCAGGTCAGTCTTACCACTGGAACTAGAGATCTAACTATTCTTGATCCCCCAGCATCAGCAGCTGCTGCAGATAACTACGTTCATGGTCTTGTTACTCTTAACGACTACAAGTTCAGTGAAACAAAAGAAGCAGTTGTTGACCTGACTAGAACTTCACCTTTTGCTGCTTATGAGTTTACTAATAATACAAGCAACCTGAATAGTATAATTCTAGACAATAGAATTCAAGCACAGGAAGGTAATGCATCTGTAGGTTCCGAGAACAGACAGATTCCTATCTCTGGTGACTCTGTATATCCTCTGGAGAAGAGATTCTATACAGAACTTCGTAGACCATCTATCGCAAGATCTGGTAACCACACATTTGAGTATCTTGGATTCGGTCCTGGTAACTACTCAACTGGTTTCCCACTTCGTCAGGAAGTTGTTCTATCTGATAAGCAAGACTTCTACGCACAAGCAAAACGTGAAGACGGCGGTATTGTCTTCTACACGGGTCTAAACTCTAACGGTGACCTCTATATTGGTAATCGTAAGATCAACGCTATTACAGGCGAAGAGACGTTCCTTGAGCAGGCAGTTCTTGAGGATAGTGGTGATGACGATGAAGGAATCGGCGCACTAGTTACTACTTTCGACACAGCAGTTACTTTCAATGATAAGGTAACCATCGAAGGTGATACCTTCCTCAACAATCCTGTTACGATTAACGTCGATCCTCTGGAAGGCGATGCACTTCGTATTCTATCTCTGGTTGACACTGGTGATGATCCTACACAAGACAGATCTTCCTTCAGAGATACAAGAGATGGTGACATTATTCTCACCAAGAACCAGATTGAAGCTGCGGTTTACAAGTTTAACCCACGCGGTAATGTAAATGATCCTGGTCAAGTTTATACCTGGAGAACACATTACACTGGTGGTCTTCCTTCTAATGCTTCTCCTGATAACACTGGTCTTCTAGCAGATGGTCAAGGTGGTACTGCCTTCTATACTCTACAGAGTATTACTTATGGATCTTCTATCCTACCTGCAGCTGGTGATGTTCTATACAAGGGTCTAGAAGTTGGTAGTAGCGGTTCAATGGGTTGGGTTTACTCCAACTTCTTTACTGAACTAGGTGATCTACAGATCTTCTCTATTGCCTCTAACAATACAGCAGAACTTACAATCACATGGGCTGCTGGTCTAGACAACAACGGACTAGGAATTAGAGTTGGTGAAAATCTACGTATCTCTAACTTCAGTAACTCGTTCTTGAATGGTACATGGGCAGTTCTTGCTGGTGGATTCTCTGGAACAGGTAACACTTGTACAATCAGAATCTTCAATGAGATTGCACAGAACACCTACGCATGGGCAGATGAAGGTCCTGGTGCGAAGATGGAAATCTCCAAGTCCAGATGGAAGGAGACTGGTATCATCGGTGCTGAAGCACTTCGCACAAGAACTGAAGTACCTGGTGATTACAGACTGGGTATCAACACCATCGGCAGAATGGCGAAGGAAGGTGTACTCACAGCTTCTGTAAGTGCTGAAACAGATCCAAGATCTAACTTGGATGTTGTTGGTAACGCATTCATCAGTGGTAAGAATTTAGTATCCTATGATGCTGTTGGTGCAGTAACTGCAAACAACTACCTAGCAGAACCTTCTGTTGGTAAGACATACTTTGCACTCACTAATGCATTCTTGGTTGGTGGTGACAGTTCTGATCCTGATGATTTTGCTACTCTTCGTGTTGCAACTTCTGATCTAGCAGTTGCTAATCAATCGTCAACATATAGAGCAGGTGGTCGCGTTGGTATTAACACCAGCATTGGACTGGATGCATCTACTGAACTTGATAAGAACTTCGTTGTAATCGGTGATTCCAGATTTACTGGAAATGTACAGATTCAGGATGACTTGAGTGTAGATGGTGGAGACATCAACTCTACTTCAGAAACATTCAGGTTCCTAACTGATAACGTTGACTTCCTGATTGCTGCAAGTGATACCGAATCGTTTAACATCGGTAACAACACTACAAGTGATCAACTCATCAACATTGGTAACAATGTTTCTGATGCTTCTTCTCACACATTGAGAGTTGGTGCTAACGCTGGTGTCACTACATTTGAAGTTCATAAGCGTTCTACTAACGCATTTGTTGATATCGCATCAGTAGAGGATGTAGTAGGTTCTGCCTGTTCGATCAAGATTGGTGGTGCTGCTCCTAACCTGAACTCTCAAACCTTAATTGGTACGTATCAGACTAGACTGAATGGTACTCTGGAAGTTGGCGCTTTCGCTGGTACATCTAGCACTAGAATCTTCACCACTGCAGCTACACTGAATATTGGTGACGGACAGAACACTACAAGAGTTACTATTGGTGCTAACTCTTCTACGGTAGACATCGCAGCACTTGGTGGTCGCACCACGATTAGAAACTCGCTACTTGTTCAGGGTAGCACCACATCCAACTCCACCATTAAATTGTCTGGTGGTCTGAATGCTGGTATTATTGCAATTGATAGAGCAAGATTCGGCACTTCTCCATCAGAGCACATCGTTGGATCTCTCGACAATCCTAACATCACGTTCCTCAAGTATATCCAGCTTGGTAGACAAATTGATACCGCTGGTGTTGGACCTTGGGGTGGTGATCAGTACCTCCTATCTGGTGGTCAGGTTGCTGCAATTGACAACATTACTCCAGAATCGAGTGCAACATGGGTTGCTAACGAGACCTATTCGTTCATCACACCTACTGGTGGTACAGGTAGCGGTGCTCTGTTTACTGTTCAGGTTCTATCTGACGGTACAGCAGACATTACTCTAGTATCTCCTGGTTCTGGTTACTCCGACAACGATCTGCTGACTATTGAAGCAGCGAAACTGGGTAACTCTGGTGGTGCTGATCTATCATTCAGAGTTAATGGAACTAATGATTCTGGTAACGTATACTTACTACCTATCACTAAACCATCTGTCAATGATTTCCAGATTGGTGATCTACTGTTTATCGAGAGAGCAGTAGAAGTAGCTGGACAGGATACAAACATCTCTCCTGTTGGTGAGGAATACAGTGAACTTCTTGAGGTTGCTGGTCTTACCAATATCACTGACCCTGCTGATCCTCTTGGTTTCAGAATCTTGGTTACTCGTGCTAAAGATGGTACAACTGCAAGACAGGATCACCCAGATAATGTAATCATCTCCAAGTTTGATAAGCAACTCAATGCTTCGTTTATCACTGGATTTGACTTTGATAACAATGGAACTCTAGATCCTACATCTAGTGTTACGATTAACGATAATGCCGTTCTAACAATCGTTGCTGATGGCACTGATATCGTTACCATCAATTGGAATAACGAGACTAACACTAGTGTTGGTGCTGATTACGGTGAGTTTATTACAATCGCTGGATCAGACATTGTTGGTCTGAATGGTACATGGCCAATTCAAGGTGGTATCAGTGGTCCTGCATCTAGTCTAGAGATTAAGACAAGTCAATATGTTTCGACAGGAACTTACATCTGGTCTGATCAGGCTGCAGCAGCTGAAGTTAAGATCAATAGTGGTGCTGGTCTACTAGCAGATTCGGCATCTGTTAGAATTGGCGTTGCAGAATTTGGTGGTGTTCTAACTACCAGCGATTACCTGCTCCTATCTGATTCTGAAATCGTTAAGGTTGATGCTTTGGTATCTACTGACATTCAGTCTCTGGTTGTCACTGACGGTGGTGATCCTGAAGTCGAAGTATTTAAGGTTGAGTCTACAACTGGTAATACCTTCGTTGGTAACACACTATCAGTTGGACAAGGATTTAATAAGTTCATTGTTGATGGTGGAACTGGCGATACCGTAACTCAAGGAAAACTAACCACTAACAATGATCTAACCGTAAGAGGATCTGTTGTAGAACTTACCCAGTTCTTCACCTTAACCAACGGTGGTTCATCTGGTATTGCTGAAAGAAACACACTTCGTGTTGATACTGCAACTGGTGATCTGGAAATCTATGGTGGTGACTTCAATATCTTCGGACCTGATGGTACTACACCACGTCTACAGTTCAACAATTCTTCAGGTGACTTCACTACCTTCGGTTCATTCTCTGCTCTGGGAACTGGAACATCTGTATTTGGTGGTAGTATCCTTGCTAGTGGTGATCTTACCGTCAACGGTGGTGATCTAACGGTTAACTCTGGTGGCACTGAAGTCTTCGGTGTTGATGAAGATGGCGCGGTTACTGTCGCTGGTATCTCCAACTACTTCTCACAAACTGGTGGTCGTAAGTGGGTCTATAGCGATTCGTTTGATGTTGATGCAGAAGCAAATACAAACTACTTCCTCAATGTCTCTCAAAATACGGTCGTTAAATTGCCTTCAGGAGCTTTGATTGGTGACATGATTAGAATCGTTGATATCGGCGGTCTACTTACTTACAACCTCTCGCTGATTGTAAGAGCACCGTCTACGATTAAAGTTCAAAATGCAGGTGATAATACAGGCACCACTCTACTAACGGGTAATACTGCTGACCTAAATGGTTATGATGGTGGAGAACTAGTTGTTCAAACACCTAACGCTGGATTCGCACTAGTATTTGCTGGTACAACTGATCCAGATGGTAATACCGCAGTTCCGATAGGAAAAGACGGATGGTTCTTAATCGAGGTTTGATTTAATGTTCTACCAGGAGTCAAAAACAGCAAGAGCGGCAGTGGTTGGAACCATTATGCCATGGACGGGGGGATTGTCAAACATCCCTCCTGGATGGGTGCTATGTAGTGGCGGTGTTGTAGATGCTGCAGATTATCCATTACTTACACAAGCAGTTGGTAATACATATGATGCTTTAGGTGGATCTATTACAGGAAATTTTCCAAATTATACTGGGACAATTAAACTTCCTGATTTGAATGAAAAAGCTTTGATGGATATTGAAACTTCTTACTTTGCTGCCAGAGTATCTGGTGGCACTGGTAGGGATGCAGATATAGATCCTGATGCGCTTACTATTATGTCACCAATTATCGGTGACCATGAGGATAATGGTATTACCACTATCTTTACAAATGTTACCATCGATGTTATCTTCAATATCAATGCAGATGACAGAACTGGATACCAAGGAAAAATTACAGGCAACACAAAGGAAGATGGAGAAGGTGTTGCTACAATTTATACTGGTCCTAGAAAATTAGGAAGAAAGCACGTTAAGAGACATAATCACCCAGGAACATATCCAACGTTGGAGGTTCAGAATCCACAACTACCTGGAGATGGTGTTGCTGGTTATGAAAATATTGCATACACTTTATATCACTCGCACGTTGATAATGAGGGTGGTGGATCTACAGGTGATACTTACTACTTTGGTTGGTCTGCTGATAGTGCTGGTGATGGTTCGGCAGGTAATGTTACTGCTGCTCCTGGTCTAGCAGCTGGTAATGTAACTGGTAGTACAACTCCAGCTGGATCAGAACTTGATTATATGTTTACTTGGCCAGCAGCTAATGATACAATACCATCTGGATATAATGGAGGATCGCAGGGTGTTGTTGTAGCACATGTGAGATCGGAGAACCCTCCCGTTAACATGAAACCCCAATCCGTACTAGGATCTCCAATTTCGAGTCAATTTGTTGTAACTAATTTAAGACCTGAAGGACCATTTTTGGATGATACTAGAGCGGTTCCAGCTGCAGCTCGGGGTGGTAGTTTTAATATTCCTGGTGGTGTTAAGAACTACTATGATTCTTCAAATCAAACCGCATCACAAGTTCGCGCTACGATGATGAGTCATGCTGGAACTGATTTTACTTCTACTGATCCTGGTGGTGATTTCATTGAAGCACACGATCATGGTGAGTTTGATGTGGTATTTGACTCTAGTGGATTGAGACCTGCATCTAGCATTATCACTGACGTTAACTTACCTGGTACAGTCAATTTAGATAATACACAGAATGAGAGAGCATTGCAAATAGACATGAACATCTCACAACCAACACTTTCCTGTATATACATCATCAGAGCATACTAAAATGGCAAAGTCAATATCTACTAATTATGCTAGGCAGAAAGCGCATTGGGGTGGTGTTCCTGGAACTATTCAGATGCATACTGTTTATGGAATGGGATTCAATAATGATCCTAGTACAGCAGTATTCAAAGATAATATGCCTGGTGGATTTTTGAGATGTGATGGATCTATTTTAAATGCAAAAGATTATCTTTTACTGTCTAGAATTTTGGGTGTAGGAACTGAATGTAGATTTGCAAAAGAAAATGCAGTTCTACGTGATCCAGATACTGAAACAGGAGATCTTGGATCATTTCAGATACCTGACCTAGGATCTAAAGTTATCATCGGTGGTAGAGGATCTGGTGAGTATCGTGATACAACAATGGAGAACAAACCCAACCAGAATAAGGTTGGTGTTGAAGTAACTCCACAGACACCTCTTGGTGAAAGACTATTTGTAAATTATGTCTCTAATACTGGTGATGGCATGAAACTTACTTCGCAAACATCTATTCCTTTTAGAGGTAATATCAAGTACACCATGGACTCTTATGTTTCGCCAGAGATTCTTTCTATTGAACAGTATCAAGCACATCAACATGAGGCTGACTCACATGTTCTAAACACCACAGCGTCTCAATATCGTATTGATGGTGATGGATTGACTGGTGACTCTGATACAGCATATAGTGCAAACGTAGAAGCAGAAAATATTTTGGATGAAACTCAACCAAACGTTCAAAGAGGTTCATCTAGTCACGATCACAGAATTTCAAAACCTTTTACTTATGCTCAAAACTTCAGTTATGCATTCCCTGCTGCTAATATTCCACTAGATGATATGGAATCATACATCGATGTTGACACAACTAATTTAGAAGTATTGAACCAGGTTGTAACTCCTTTTATTATGGTACATTACATCATTAAGTTCTGATATGGGTCAATATAACAGTCAGTATACTTATAGTAGTAGCTTAACATTAAGAGCTGATGTAAAATACGTCCAGTACATTACTGTTGGTGGTGGTGGAGGTGGTGCCAGACCTTTTGCTGGAGCTGGTAGAGTTCCTCAAAGTGGTGGTGATACCAGACTCAACACAACAGGATTATGGTCTCAAGGTGGTAGAGCTGGTGAACTAAATCGTGGTGGTTATGGTGGATACGGAAACTATTCCTATGGTAGGAATGGTGTAATTAATAATTCTGGCGGTGAGTTTTTGCGTGCTGCGTCTGGTTATGGACCATATGGATTTGGTGGTGCAGGACAGTGGCGTGGTCCTCCAAACTCTGGTGGCGGCGGTGGCGGCGGTGCGTCAATCGCAACATATTATCGAGGATCAAGTGGTGCTGTTGGTGGTCAAAGCGTAGGTTGGACTATCGGACAAGGTGGAGTACAGGGTGGTAATGGTAATAGAAGAAGAGGTTATGTTGGTGGCATTTATATCAGGCAAACCACTTATGATAGACCTTCTGCTAGTATAAGTGCTAATCCTTCTTCTATCATTTTAGGCAGCTCCACTACATTAACCTGGACTACATCTGGCGATATTGATAGTGTTAACATTAGTGGAATAGGTAATGTAGGTACGAGTGGATCTTTATCTATTAGTCCATCAGGATCAGGAAATTGGACACTTAATGCAATTAATCCAGCATATACGACACAAGATACAGTTACAGTTACTGTACTGATTCCACCAGTGGTTACTATGTCTTTTGACAATGACACTATTGTCTTGGGGGAGAATGCTACCTTGACATGGACTGTTACTGGTGATGCTGATCAAATGACTATTGATAATGGAATTGGTGTTACTAACCTAAATGGTTATCAAACAGTTACACCAACGCAATCTATAGTTTATACAGGAACTGCTACTGGTGTTGGCGGGACAGGTAGTGGTACTGCTGTGTTAACAGTATTGCCACCACCAACATTGAGTGTTTCTGGTCCAATTGTTGTTGACTATTTGGATGATATGCCTTTTAGTATAAGTGCCACAAATGTACCTGGTGGTGTTAGTTTTACTACTGCATATGTCAATACAAATGGTACTCAAGAGCAGGAAGCTTCAGTAACTATTCCAGGTAGTAATGGTGATCTGGTTGAGATTACAGATTTTGCATATACTCCTGCATATGATAATTTTGGTCCAACATCAGTAACATTTTTGTTTACTGCCAATGGATACGGTGGATTGGTTGCATATGAGCAAGTAGTTATTCCTGTCACTATCGACCAGACACCAGATGCCATTGATATCCCTTCAACCGAAGACAAATTAAGGGATGAAGAACCTGTTGTTACGCCTAATGTTGAAGTTACTAGTGAACAAATTGTTGTTCAGGATATAGATATTCCTGTAGAGATCAAGTCAGATTATCCTATTCAAGTAGAAATCGAGAATGGTGATGTTTGGTATGATGTGAGAGAAATCTGATGCCTACAATAAACATATCAACTGCAAGAAACGCTGGTGATAATAACTACCTATATGGTATGCCTGGTGGAACTCTTGGACCTAATCCTACTAACAGATCTGTCTACGTAGGGTGGAATCAAACTTTTAATCTGTCTGCTAATGGTAGTGGTCCTGGTTATGTTGCAATGAGGAGATTGAATTCCAGAACTTTGGGTCTAGATGATAGACAAGGAGCTGGATCTGATAATGACTACAATGACATGCTCATATATGTTAGTGATGGAGAGTTCATCAATAACAGTCAGTATCGTAGTCCTATACCTGTGTATGGTTGCACAAATAGTTCTGCAATTAATTACAATCCATCTGCACAAGTAGATGATGGATCTTGTGTTATTGTAAACCCAACACTATATTTTACTTCTAGTAATAATCCACTTATCAGAGGTCAGAGCACTAATGTATCGTGGTCTACTTCTTATGGACAATACATGCAAAGTGCAACAGTAACTGGTATTGGTAATGTAAGTACGTCTGGTAGTAGTAGTATACAACCCCAGAGTTCTGGCACATATACATTCACAGTAGCATGGAATGGGGGAAGTAGATCATCGAGCTTCTATCAGACTGTTTATATACCACCACAAATTACAGCATATTTCCAAACAAATACTATTGTTCTTGGAGGAAATACTAGATTATACTGGTCAACTAGTGGTGATGCTAGCACTATGACTATCAGCCCTGGTATCGGGGCGACATTGTTGAGTAGTAATAGAATAGTACAACCAACAGTGACAACCACATATACGCTTACTGCTAATGGCGTTGCTGGATCTGCTAGTACACAACTTACTTTAACAGTAATTCAACCACCATCACTAGAAGTTAGTGGTCCAATTGTAGTACCATATGGTCAGGAAATTATTAATTTTTCTTACGAAGTAACAAATGCAAATAGTGTAGATGTAGAGGTTATACAGAGAGATTTAGATGGTAGTGATACTACCTATAATTTCACCACTCCTACTGATGCATCTTTATATGGATATGCTCCAGTCTGGGGAAATCGTGGTCCCATGGCAATTATTGTTACTATGACTGCCAATGGACAAGGAGGATTGATAAGGATTAGGCAAGTTACCGTTCCTGTTAGTATCGACCAGACACCAGATGCTATTGATATTCCTTCAATTGAGGATAAATTGAGAGATGAGCAACCAGTTATCACACCTAATGTTGAGGTTACTAGCGAACAGATTGTTGTTGATGATATAGATATTCCTGTAGAAGTTAAATCTAATTTTCCTGTTCAGGTTGAGATTAATGATTCTAACATCTGGTATAATATAAGAGAGCTATGACTGTAAGTTTTAGTAAATTTAGTCCTGGAAGTGTTACTTGGTCGGTCCCAGCAAATGCTACTAACGTAACCTTTACAGTGGCTGCAGCAAGTGGTGGAGGATCTCAATCTACTACATGGAATCATTCGCGTGGTGGTTTTGGTAGAGCAGGTAACTTTACTATTGCAACAAGACCTTATGCATATAATTTAACTTTCTATCTCGGTTCTCAAGGTGCTAAAGGATACGGACCAGCTAATCCTGGTGGATCTGGTGGTGGTTCTCCATTAGCAGGTGGTGGTAGGGGTCACCGTTCTGGTGGTGGCGGAGGCGGAGCTTCTGGCGTTTATGATAGTAGATTAGGAAGATACATCGCATGGTGTGGTGGCGGCGGTGGTGCTGGTAGATTTGATAACAATACTGGTGTTGGTGGATATTATTCTGCTGGTCGTGGTATTGGTGGTGGAGGTACTAGTGGTTCTCCGAGTTGGAGAACAGGTGGAGATGCCCCTGCTGGTCACCGTGGCGGTGGTGGCGGTGGATCAACTTCTGGTGGTGCTGGTGGCATGGGTGGTGCAACAACCACCAATGGTTATGCTGGTATTGGAGGCAACTCTGGGTGGTATAATAATGGAGATATTGGTTGGATTACTAATAGTGGATATGGTAATAATGGTAATGGATATGGTGTTCTATCATATACAAATCCACCACCAACGATTAGTGTATTTACGATCAATCCTTCTATACTAATTCTTGGAAATTCTTTCCAGATGCAGTGGAATGTTACTGGTCAAGTTTCGAGCGTAAATATTACTCCAGAACCTGGATCATCATCTTCTTCAGGTAGTGGTACATTTACTCCCTCTCAAGATGCAACTTATACATTAACTGCAAGTGGACCTGGTGGAACAGTAGCGCAAAGTATTCCTGTTGATGTCAAAATACCACCAGAAATTATATTATCAGTAGATAAACCCCAGATTACAATTGGAGAGAGTGTTCAGTTATCGTGGGTAACTACTGGGGATGCTGATACTGTTAATATCAATCCTGGAGTTGGATCGACTAATCTTACTTCAAATACAACACTCCAACCTACACAAACTACAACATATACGGCAGTTGCTAGTGGTCTTGGTGGAAGTGATACAGATCAGATTACTGTCGATGTTGTATATCCTCCAGAAGCTTCTTTAAATGGTCCAGTATCTGTTGATTATGGTAATGATATACTCCTGACATATAGCACAACAAATGCTACTGATCCACCACAGCTATTGAGAAAATATGTCAGTCAAGGTAATGTAGACCCAGATTGGACCTTGTATACAACTGTGCCAGCAGGAAATGCTAGTGGCGGAAGTATTTCATTCCAACCAGATTATGATGATTTTGGACCAGATGTTGTTTTGTTCCAGTTATATGTCATTGGACAGGCTGGATTGTATTCTACTGCACTTCTCAATGTAGCAATCAATATCGATAGAACACCAGATGCTATTGATATTCCTAGTTCTGAAGATAAACTACGTGATGAGCAACCAGTTATCACACCAGATGCAATAGTTACTAGTGAACAGATTGTTGTTGATGATATTGATGTGCCCGTTGAAATCAAGTCAGATTCTCCTATTCAGGTTGAAATTGAAAATAGTGGTACATTCCAAGATGTTAGGGAGATCTAGACATGGCAGGAAGAGCTGGAAATCTACATAGATTTGATTCGTTTTATAACTCTGGTATAGGGGACTCTTTCTATACCTCAAATCCTGGTGGAGAATCTTTGGGTGCATACTACCAGACTGGAACTAATGTATGGCACCTATTCATGGCTATGAGTTCTACTGGAATTAATGGTCAAAGTGTGGCATATGTCTACAGATTTTGGAGTCGTGTGAGTTTAATTGGAGATCACCTATTTAAGTTTGGGTCTAGTGTTCCTAGTTCTGACTATTATCTTGAAGGTATTATCGGTGTGGCATTTACTGGTGGTGGATCATATCGCCAACCAGTCTATAGATATTATAGTCCTTCTACTGGTGACCACAGATATGACACTAGTGCTAGTACACCTAGCGGATATGTACGTGAGGGTATTGCATGGTATTCACCTGTTCTTGTCTATGGTTGTAAAGATCCCAATGCTACTAACTATAACGGATGGGCAAATCAACCCAGCACAGGATGTAACTATACTGTATACGGGTGTACAGATCCAAATGCCTCTAACTATAATCCAAGTGCTAATGTTAATTCTGGGTGTACATATCCCACTCCAAGTGTAAGTGTGAGTATTAGTCCCAGTTCTATTATTCGAGGACAAAGCGCCACAATATCATGGAGTGCATATAACTCTACCTCTCAAAATATAACTGGTCTCGGTAATGTTGCTGGTAGTGGAAGCCAAACAATAAGTCCTACCTCTACTACATCATATACTCTTACTGGAAATTATTATGGATATACAAATGCGTCTGTTAGTAGGACTCTCACTGTTTATCAACCTCCTAGTATACAATTTACTGCAGATGATAGTGAGATTGTTAGTGGTGTGCCTACAACACTACGTTGGATTGTAACTGGTAGTGTAAATACAGTCACTATTGATAATGGAATTGGTTCTACTAATTTAAGTTCTCTCCAAACTATTTCTCCAACAGTAACCACCACATATACTCTGTTTGCTTCTGGTCCTGGTGGAACTGGTAGCGCAACAGTTACAGTTGTTGTAGTTGATCCACCAACAGTTGCGATTAATGGTCCTATAGTAGTAAATTATGGAGACAACGTAACTATTTCTCATGAGATGACAAAAGCAATAACAACTTATGAGTTGCAAATATTGGAAACTGATCTGGATAATAACATCACAACACCACCTGAAAGCCCTGTTAATCTTGGACCAGGACAATCCGTGAATAGTACATATACTCATTATGTTACATATCATGATAGAGGACCACGTACTATTACATATATTTTGTATGGAGTTGGACAGGCTGGTTTAACTGCTATGGATCAACTTATTGTGCCTATTAACATTGACCAGACACCAGATGCCATTGATATTCCTTCAACCGAAGATAAACTACGTGATGAACTCCCAGTTATCACTCCTAATATTGAAGTTACTACCGAACAGATTGTTGTTGAGGATATAGATATTCCAGTAGTAATTAAAGCAGACTATCCTATTCAGGTAGAAATTGAGAACAGCGGTACATATTTACCAGTGGAGGAAATGTAATGCCATATCGAATCGGACATTGGAATAATTACGGTGGATCATGTGTCACCAACTATAGTATATGGTTCCCTGGCAGCGGCGGTGATTTTAATGATCCCTACCGCAATGCAGTTACATCTGCATATTATAGTTTGTTTGGTAGATATGGAGAACAGGCTGGTGTAGAAGGATATGTAGGTACATGGGTATATGGTACTGGACGGCAGGTATATGGTAGTATCACAAATATGGTCAAACGAGGTGGTATGTCCAGTGGTGAATATTATCAAGTTCGGTCAAGGGGAAGGCATACTGGCATGGCTAGTGGTAGTTGTCCGCCACCAATAATCAGGGGATGTACTAATCCAAATGCAGTAAACTATAATCCAAGGGCACAACAAGATGATGGTACATGTTACTTCAGTCCACCATATGTAAACATATCTGTTAGTCCAACTTCGTTTATAAATCCAGGATCTGCAACTCTTTATTGGAGTACATCAAATACTTATTCTAGATCAATTAGTGGAATTGGAGGTGTTGGTACATCTGGTAGTCTTACGGTATCTCCTACTAGTACGACGACTTATACGTTAACAGGATATGGATATGGTGGTAATCGAAGTAATTCTGTTGTATTGTACGTATATCAACCTCCTCAAATAACATTAACGCTTGACAATTCTACAATTGTTATTGGGGAAACCACTAGATTGAGATGGACTACTACTGGTGATGCCAGCACTATGATTATCAATCCTGGAATTGGATCAACTAATTTAGTAAGTAATCAAATTATTTCTCCGACAATCACCACTACATATACTGCAACTGCATCTGGTTTGGGTGGAACTGATAGTCAACAAATTACTATCACTGTAATACAACCACCAGAAGTTGATCTTGCTGGTCCTCTATCAGTAAATTATGGTGATGATATTATATTATCTCATGAACAAGTAAGAGCAACTACAACATATGAATTGAGAATTAAAGAGTATGATCTTGATTCAAATGAAACTGATAGAGTTGTAGATTTAGGTTTTGTTGCTAGTGGTACATATACAGATACTGTTGTGTATCATGATAGAGGACCATCTTCTATCAGATATGAGTTATATGGTGAGGGAGCTGGTGGACTTCAATCTATCAAAGTAGTTACAGTTCCTATTAATATTGATGCAAGACCAGATGTTATTGATATCCCATCATCAGAAGATAAGCTGCGGGATGAGCAACCAGTTATCACACCAGATGCAATAGTTACTAGTGAACAAATTGTTGTTGAGGATATAGACATCCCTGTAGAGATTAAATCCAACTATCCTATTCAAGTTGAAGTTGATGGTGGTACATTTATAGAAGTCAGAGAGATCTGATAAATACTAAAGAAATCGTGACCATCGCCTGCGGTAAATGACCTTTTCGTTCGGAACTACACCTGTATATGTAAGCGAAGGGCAAACTATTCGCCTGAAGTTTAAAGCGCCATCAGCTTGGGACACAACTCAAAGCGTAACGGTTCAGATTGGTGATCAGCAGACAATCTGGTACATCTCTACGATCCCAGAAGATTTTGCACCAGATCCATACCCATTTACACCATTAGATGACGTAACACCAGACATTCTGTATGTTTATGGTGATGGTACTAGAGCACAAGAAGATATTATAGAAGTTTCTGGATTAACACCTGGATCAGCCGCAAGTGTTTCACTAGTATCATCTTACATTGGAACTAATACTACTGATTATGCTGTTCGTATTCAGTTAGTACATCAGGGCGAAGCAGACTTTGGATCATGGGTTATTCCATCCAGTAATGTCTTTGTACAAAATGGTGATAGGCTCCAGTTAAGACTAAAGTCTAATGATACTGGTGGTCTTACAAGAGTTGCTGACTTAACTATTGGTGCTAGAACCGAGAGATGGACTATCACCTCGGCAGTACAACCACCTAATATTCCAGAACCATTCCCTGATTTTGATGAGATTGATGGTGCTCCAGTTGATACAGATGTTTATAGTGAGATCTTAAGAGTTACTGGTCTAAATGATCAGGCAATAATCAATACTGATAATGGTGCGCTAATTGGTGTCTCATCTAGCAATGCTTTCGTTGTAAACGATGAAGGATATGATGTTTTAGACAATACAACATTTGTTGCTGCTAGTACCAGTCCAACCATTCAGAATGGTGAGTATATACAGTTAGTATTAAGAACACCAGCAACATCAACTACCACCACTACAAATCTTTTGAGTGTTGGTGATGGCATTACTGGATCTGCATGGGGTGTTACTACTGGTAGTTTCCCATCTACTACACCTGGAACATTTGTATTCAATGATGCACTTGATGCACTTGAGGACACTTTGATTGGATCTGATGTAAAACCAACTAGTGGTATCGTTGGACTAGGTAATGGTGTAACTGTACCTGTAACACTAGTGTCTACAGATGGTACAGAACCAAGAGTTAAAATCTACTATGATAATGGTGCTGAAAGTTCTCTTGGAATTTTCCCTACAGATGTGAGTAATGGTGACAGAATTCAGATCTATAATAAATCCAGTGCTACATTTGGTGGTACAGTAGCCACTACGATTAAAGTTGGTACACTACAGATTCCTGAATGGTCTATCATTACAAACACTGGTCCTGATACTGACGCAGCATTCACACCACCAAATAATCTTACTAACAGGGCACCTAACAGACAATATGTTAGTTCTATTGTTGCTGTCACTGGTATCAATAGAGATATTACAATCAGTGGTACAGATGGTGTACTTATCTCTATCGACTTTGATTCGCCAGTTTTAGGACCAAGAACATTTACACCTGCTAATAGTAGCTTCCAATTGTATCTAACCTCTGGTGGTCTTGCTAACCTTGTAAGCACTAATGTTACTGTAGGTACTGGTTCTAATAATCAATTTACTTGGAGTGTAGGCACATATGCAGTAGCACCACCTGCACCAGAATTAAAAGGAACATGGTATAGTAGGAAGAACTCTTACACATATGAAGATACTAATGGTGATGTTCAATTACGAAATGCGAAAGATGATGGTCTTGCTATTGGTACAGTTCTTTCCGTTCTTAAGCAACCAAACGGATCTTATGGTACAATAGATGGTAATCTAGATTCTAGATATCCTGGTTTCATTGAGTGTGATGGTAGACAACTATCAAAAACTGAATACCTGGATTTGTTTGCTGTTATTAATACTCATTATGGAGAATGTGATATTAATGGTGTTGCCACTACTGGAGCTGCAGCTACACACTTTAAAGTTCCTGACTATAGAAATAGGAAACTTACTGGAGTTGGTGTTGTTGATGGTAATAGAGCATCGTCTGCTTTCCTTCCAACAAATAACATCAACGAGCCAGGTAATGTTGGTGGATGGTGGTATGTTGATAAGGTAGATGTTGCTGGTGATAATCCTTACGAGCAAATACTGCAAGGTGGTTCACAAGCTGAAGGTAAGGTTCAGACATTCGCATTGTGGCAGAATAAACCTACAGTTGGTGCTGACTATATTGAAAGAACAGTCGGTCAATATGTAAATAGAGGTGAAGGTGGTGATCCTGACTATTGGACTGAATTCGGTCAATCTGTAGAGGAAGATATTCTAGTTCTTGGTGGTAATGGTAGTGGACTACGATTGCGAGTTAGAGCAGAAGCAAATGATTTGGATGGTTCGGGCAATCCAGATGATACAATATTTACAGTTGTGTCAATAATAGATCCTGGTACTGGATATGTGCCTGGAGATTTGATGGACATTGGATTCGCCAATGCTGCACCTGGTGGTGGCACTGTTGTATTTTCTCCTGCTATTAAAGTATTAACAGTAACGACAACACCAGTAGTCAATTCTGATCAAGGCACCGAGAGTAATTTCTTTAACTTTGGTACAGTTAAGACACAATTCAATGCACCAATTCAAGCTGACGTTGAGTTTACTGTTAATGGTACGGTAACTGCACAGATTGGACAGTTACAGGAGAAAATCATTGATGTTCCTACACATAGTCACCTATTTGTTACTGCATTTACTGCTGAAGGATTTGGTGGTACAGGATTGATTCCATGGAACAGTCAAGTTTTTGCTAATAGTGGTCTAGGACAGGTGAATAAATCAACTGGTACTGGTGACGGTCCATATATTAACTTCATTGGAGGTGGTGGTATTGCTGAAGATGAAATTTATCGAGAGCTACCTGAAGTATGGTATCCACTATATCTGTCAGAGTTGAAATCAAAAACTCAACCAGGTGGCAATGCTCTGTACTTCGATCAACTTTGGGATGATATTCTTCAGTCAAATGAAAGTAGAAGTTTCAAGGAGCGTATTATTGAATGGGCAGGAACATTTGGAGACGCTCCTCTTGGAGAGGGAGATCCTCCAGGAACAGCTAGTTTGACACTAACTGCGAAAGTATTCTGGCCATCACCTTACAACAGTCTTAACCCTGATGATGTTGTATCAGTAGCAGGAAATCATCTGAACTTGAAGAGATATCCAGACGATGTATATGGAACAACTGGTGGTGGACCAACTGCTGTTTCTGCTGCTATTGATGTTACTGGAACAAGATTTAGAATTGAGGCATATACTCCACCAGCAATTCTAGAAGATAGTGACACTACAACTTCTTCACACAATCACTTAATGGGATTATCTCCTGTTTTAGATCCAACGCAAGATTATAGTTATGGTAACCAAAATGGTCCTGGTCTTTTCAAAACAGGATTGGGTGGTTTTGGTAGTACGCTTAACGTCAGCTTTGACAATAATCAATTTGTTGGCAACACACCACCAGTTGGATATGTATTGAACACTGGTACGTTTACCCTTAATCAAAACATTAAGAAACCAATTCCTAGTGTCAGGATGCAACCAAACATACAGGTTCCTATCGTACAGGAGTTCCACAAAGTCAAATATATAATCAAAGCATTCTAATAATATTTCATAATTATGTCACAA
>Ga0181422_1000023_pt1 | contig 40902 bp, 45 predicted proteins | sample 45SPOviralmetaG_FD_130147 | JGI IMG/M metagenome (GOLD analysis project Ga0181422, IMG submission 130147) | Marine viral communities from the oligotrophic San Pedro Time Series (SPOT) site, San Pedro Channel, CA, USA - 45 SPOT_SRF_2013-07-18 | ecosystem: Environmental > Aquatic > Marine > Strait...
CTACCTCAGATAGAAACCTTTGATGAATTGCCTACTATAGGTGAGGAGATAAGATATGACAGTCAAGAGAACTTCTCGGAAGTCGCAACAGAAATCCAAATCGAAGAAAGCTTCTTTGAAGCAGGAGAAAGTTATGACAACCAGGGACCAGTTGAAGGAATTCAAGAAATCGAAAGCTTCTTCGCAGAAGAGCCAATCGCTCAAAACGAAAGTCCCGCAGACTTTGAAAGCGTCGATGAACCAAGACCAGTTGATGAAGAGATTGTCGCAACAAATGAAGGAGCAGAACGATCAACAATGGGAGGACCAGATGAGCAAGAAGTCAGTGGAGATGAGCAAACAATCGCTCAAGAGCAACCTGAACAGATTGATAACGAAAGTGAAACTATTTCTAACGAACCTCAAACAGAAGATACAGTTGTTGCTAGTGAAGAAATAACTAATGAATCTACGGGGGTTGCTGGAGAAGATGAAATTGACAGAGAAGGAGAAGCAAGAACAAGTCGAAATGGAGATGCTGGAGATGAAACTAATGCTAGAGCAGAAGAAGATATCGAAAGCGGAAATCAAGAGGTGGAAGAAAGCGGGAATGAAAGAGTTTCTCCAAGAGATAATCAAACTATTACAGTAGAAAATGTTGAGAAAAAAGTAAACGAGCTTGTAAAAAGAATAGACCAAAGATTAGTAGCTACGTCTGTTATAGTAGCAAAAGCTATGCAAAGTTCTTTTTCTGTAGACAATTATGGTAAAGTAAACAAAGATATACTTAATCAACCGAATATAGATGGAGGTGATTACTTTGAAACAAGACAATATATTGATGTTAGAAATTTATATGCTGAGAATCAGAATGTTTATGGTGACCCTGTTGCACAGTACCAAAAGAATGTTCAGGATAAAGTAGACGAAAGAATTAGAGCAGAAGAACACTTAAGGAGGATTCGTGGATATTAAAACCATAGCGACTGGCATAGGACTAGTCATAACCATAGCAGGACTTTTTGTTTACCAAGGGCAATTAATTACAAGGGTTGATGTTCTTGAAGCTCAAAAGGCAGTAAACATAAAACCACTAGAACAAGACATAGCAATTAACAAAGCTGAAATAGCTGTACTCAAAGCAAAAGTAGATGAGATAAAAGCTAGATCAGACAACCCGTTGAGGTAACGATATGTTTGGAATGCCAATGGAATTATTGAGTATGCTCGCAAGTACGGTACTTGGGGGAATTATGTCTATTCAAGCACAGAAAGGTCAAGCTCAAGCAGAGCGTGAGAAAATGTTAATGCAACGTGCAGAATTTGCAGCTCAACAAACAGACAAAGCAAGAGAAGTATCTGACCCACATACCAAGCACACTAGACGTTGGATAGCATTGATGTGCGTATTCAGTATTATTGTAGTGCCAATCGTTGCACCAATCTTTACTGATGTTAATATCGCTTATCAGATAATGACTGAAGCAGATAGCGGTTGGTGGATATTTGGTGAGGTATATGAGACATCATACTTTGAAGCAGGCAATACAGTTTATATAACAAACCTACAATCACACACTATATTTTCTATCATTGGATTGTATTTTGGTGGTTCATTAACGAGGAAATAATATGGCAAAGTTATGTGCAAAAGGTAAAGCAGCAGCTAAAAGAAAATTTAAAAAGTATCCATCAGCTTATGCAAACATGTACGCATCAGGCGTATGCTCAGGCAGAATAAAACCTGGAGGTAAAAAAAGTGGCACAAAAAGGGCTAAAAAAGTGGGTAGGTGAGAAGTGGGTAGACATAGCTAACCCAAGATCTGATGGCTCATTTCCTCCATGCGGTAGAAGTAAAGGAGAGAAAAGAGGTAAGTATCCTAAGTGTGTGCCTTCTGCTAAAGCAAGAAGTATGTCTGCTGGTAAGAAACGTGCAGCAGTTAAACGTAAACAATCTAAAGATAATTCATCTAAGGGTAAGCCTGGGTACGCAAGAACATAATGGCATCAATTAAAATAACACAGTTTAAAGGTGAGGCTCCGAGAGTATCATCAGAGTTACTAACAGATACAGCTGCTCAATTAGCTTATAATGTAAAGCTATATTCTGGAGATCTTATACCATATAGAGTTCCAAAAATTTCAGATAACATATCAAGAACAGGAACTATAGAAACTATATATCCTTTAAAAAATCCAGATACAGATGCTAATGTTTGGCTTAGTTGGACTACTGACGTTGATATAGTTACGCCAACAGATGCTTCTGATGAAGAGCAAAGATATTATTATACGGGTGATGTTAAACCTAAAGTATCTACTTATGCTTTATCTACAACAGGTTCAGCTCCATATCCAGCTAATGGCGGATGCTATGATTTAGGATTAGATGCACCAGCTACGACAGTTACAGCTACAGCAACATCTTTTTCTGTAGTGAGTTCTACGCACTATGAAAGAGATTCTGGTAACACAGCTACTTTTTATGGGTCTGGCAATCACAACTTAAGTTCAGGAAATATAGTAACTGTAAGAGATTTTGGTACTTCAGACGAAGCAAAATCTTTTAACGCTACAAATGTACAAGTAACTGTGATTAATGCTACAGATTTTCAATACTTTAGTTCGGGAGATACAGTATCAAAAACAGCTAACACTACTGGTAGAGCTGATATGGCTGGCAATACACAGATAAGAACTTATATATACACACACATTACGCCTTGGGGCGAAGAATCTGTGCCGTCATCTGTGTCTAATGAAATATTTATTAAAGAGGGACAAACAGTTACTATATCTAACATACCAACAGCTAAACCAAGTGGAGATAACTTTGTACGAGGTATAAATTTATATCGTAGTGTTACATCAGCAGAAGCTTCAGATTTCTTTCTACTTGATACTTTATGGTTTCCAACAACCACAGCTAACCTATCACGTGTCGGGTCTACTAATATAGCTACAATTACATTAGCTCTCCCTCATAATATGGTAGTAGGAAATAGGTTTAAACTATCAGGAACTACAACTGATAGCGGAAACTTTAATGTAACTGGTGGGATAGTACTTAGTGTTGTTGATAGATTAACATTTACTTATAGTAATACAGGTGGAGATATATCATCTACAGCAGATGCTAATGGAACTTTGTTTCACGATGTTGCTGAACTAGTTGATGATACAGCTAGATATTGGGGAGATGGAAATGCTTTTAATTTTACAGATGATTTTTTAATATCAAATCTAGTTACAATACTAGAATCTACAGACTATGATAAACCAAAATCTACTATGAAAGGTTTAATACCGATTAATAGTAATATGTTGGCGGGTTTCTTTGATAACCAAGTATGTTTCTCATTCCCTGATAAACCACATGCTTGGCCTATAAAGCACAGAATAACTGTTGATGATACTATAGTAGGGTTACAATCTACAGGAGCTTTTACTTTAGTACTTACAGAAAAATATCCTTATGTTATAACAGGAAATAATCCTGAAACATTAGAGCTTAAAAAAATAAATGTTGAGTATCCGTGTATTGCTAAAAGATCTATAGTAAATATGGGTTATGGAATTGCTTGGGCTACTAATGGTGGTTTAGCTCTATATGATAATTCTGGTCTTACTTCTTTAATTACAAAGGGTATTCATGACTGGGATACATGGTCTGAAACCATAGATCCAACTACTATTATAGGTCAGTATTATAATGATAAATATTTTGGGTCACATTCTTTAGGTCTTTTTATTTTTGAAAAAGAAAAAGAAGGGGGTTACTTTACAACTAGTCAGTATAATTTTAATGCATCTTACTTAGATAGTTTGTCTGATATTCTATATTATATTGATAACACTGTTGGAGATATAAAAGAGTGGGATAGAGAAGGGCAGATTTTTGCTCCTTTAGAATGGAAATCTAAAACTATAGTTACAAAAAACTATATGAATATGGGTGCTGCTAGAGTTATAGCAGATTATACAGATATAACTAACGAGAATGTAAACGAAACAGCATATAATAATACTGTTCCTACGTTTAATGCAGCAGTGTGGGCAGCAAGTCAACAATTAGGTTGTTTAAATGGACCTACAGATTACACAGATAGTAGTAGCAACAGGGTAGAGAATATAGGAACTCTTAACGCTTTCCCTGTAAACGGAGATAGTCAGACACAAACCCTAAAAGTTTTATCAGGAGTATTACCTGTTACGTTTAAGTTATTTATAGACAAGGAAATAGTGTTCCAAGGAACTGTACAATCAAGTGATATATTTAGATTACCTTCTGGATATAGGTCTGATACATTTGAAGTCGCAGTATCAGGATCAGCTAGAATTAGAGCAATACATTTAGGTGAAACACCTAAGGGATTAAGTACAGCATAATGGCTAGATTTACATCAATACCACCTATACAAACTGAAGGTCTTACAGATTATCAAAGTCTGTTGGTAGCAAGCATGAAAGAAAATGTAGAACTTTTAGCAGGTATAAGAGGTGAAGAAGATGGACAGAGTAAAGCCGTTACAAAAGGTGACATATCTGTAAACTCTCTAGGCTTACAAAACATGCGTCAAGTATCGGCAAAAGGGTCGGGCTTTACGATAAGTGGTCAAGACGTTGTTAGCTTAGAAGATTATGCTAAACTATTGACAGATGTACAAACATTAGCAGATGACTTAGCTTTTACAAGAGCTGTGTTAAATGCTTTAATATTACAGATAAAAGGATAAAATATAGTTATGAACGATAAAGATTTTATGATGCAAAACGAAACTCAATTAGGACTTGAAGTTCCTTCAAGTAACTCTTTAGATTTACCTTCTGACATACAGCAAATGATGGGCATGTCCCCTCAAGATGGTATTGTAACGTACCAAGAAGGCGGTATGGTTCAACCAGCTGGTGTACAAATGCAACAGCAAGGACCAAGAGATGGTCGAACTATTGATATGGAAATTGACCAGTCGATGAAACAGAATCCTGAAGTTGTTGCTAGAATTAAAGCGGCAATAGAAGCTGGTATAAGATCAGGTGAACTTAACATGGAAGAGCTAAGTATGGCAGTTGAGTTGGCTAAAGCAGTTTTAGATAATCCGTCTATGTATCCACAAATTAGACAGTTTGCTATACAAAAAGGTCTAGCTACAGAACAAGACTTACCTGTAGAGTATGATGAAGGTTTAATTATAGCTTTGATTTCAGCAGGTAAAGCAATGAATGCTGACGTACAGTTTACTGACCAACCAGTACAAGATATGAAAGATGGTGGTTTATTAGAAGTACCATCTGATAATACAGGGCTATCCAAGCTACCTGAAGATGTAAGAAATAACATGGGGTATATGCAAGATGGCGGTGTATTGAAAGGACCATCACATAGCGACGGTGGTATACCAGTTAAAGTAGCTGGTGTTGACAATGCTGAGATGGAAGGTGGCGAGTACGTTATACCTAAGAAAGTTGTTTTAGCTAAAGGCACAGAATTTTTTGATAAAATGTTAGCTAACTATGAGGATAAAGCATAGTGTTAACTGAAATAAAAAAAGAAGAGCTTAAGTATGAGCCCCAATTACTATCATCGAAAGAGTTATTAGATAAATACTGGGGTCAATGCACACCACTATTTCAAAAATGTATTGATAAGCAAATGGATGGAGAGCTAGGTGTAGAAGATATTTACTCCAAAACTTTAAAAGGCCAGATGTTTGTTATTGCAGTTAAGAATGATAGCACTGAAATACCTGACGTAAAGTTAGCTTTAGCATTAGAACTAGTATATTATCCAAAGTATACAGCTATGAATGTAGTGGCTTTAGGCGGTAAAGATTTAAAAAATATGATAGACATGTTTTGGAAACATGTTTGCGGTTGGGCAAAAATTTGTGGGATAAAAAAGATGGAGTGTTCTGTACATCCAGCAATGCAAAAAGTTTTAGAAGGCGTTGGGTTTGAACAAAAGTATATCCAACTAAGACAAGATTTAACGGAGAATTAGATGTCTACAGAATTAAACCCCTTAGCAATTTCAGTTAAGAATTACAACCAACATACTATACACCCATTACATCCAACAATGCACGGCGGCGGTGGAGGTCTAGGTTCTATTATTTCAGTAGTAGCAGCGGTAGCAATACCTGTTTTTGCTGGTCCAATTGCTGCGTCACTAGGTGTATCATCTGCTATAGCATCTGCAACAGGACTTGCGGCTGGCGGTATAGCAGCAGGAGCTCTTGGCGGTGCTGTTGTTGGTGCTGGATTAGGTGCTATAACAGCAGTAGTTGCAGGACAACCAATATCTAGAGGTGCATTATCGGGTGCAATAGGTGGTGCTATAGGCGGAGGACTAGATGCATATGCTTCTTCTCAACCTATTATCGGTGCGGATGGAGCACCACAACTTGTAGATGGAACTACGACACAAGCGGGTGTAAACCTTACAGATCCTACAGCTGTAGCACAATCAGCTACTACACCATACGCAACTGTACCACAATCACCACAAAGTATAGCTCTTGCAGCTCAAGATGCAGCTTTTATAGAGCCTACAGTTCTTGGTAAATTAAAAAATATAGGGTTAGCTTCTGTAGAGAGAATAGCTGATGACCCTGAAGCAGTAGCAAACTTAACTTTAAAAGCCGCTGGTAGACTTGTTGGTGCAGCTTTTGTACCAGATTCAGCTACAGCTGGGCTGACTCCAGAGGAAGAAAATACTGTTAATAACATAGAAAAAGAATTAGAAGTACTAAGAGCGAGAGATACACAAGCATTTAATGAGAAAATTAGAATAGCTGGTGACTTCTTAATACAAGCAAAAAGCCTTGACCCAGAGTATTTTGCTAATCAATTTGCTAATACAGCAAAAATAGCAGCAGCTAGGTCAGGTCTAAAAACTAGAGAACAAAAATCATTTAATGCTCCGTTCTTAGAAGAGAGCCTTGCAGACACAAATAGAATGAGCTTAACTCAGTTTGGTGCAGGTGCTAAAGCATATGATGCTGGTCTTAGACAAGGTCAGTCATTACAGAATAACGCTTTAACCCAAGCATCTAATATATACGAGGGTATAGGCAGCTCTGGACAAACAACACCATATCTACAAGGACAGCTTGGATTAGGTGAAATATATGCATCAGGTAGAGTAGCTGGTGATGAAGCAAGATCAAATATAGTATCGGATATAGCTGGTTTAAATACTGGTCTAAAATTTGTAGATGAAGAAGATGAGAATAAGACTAAAGGAGCGATAGGATAATGGCAAGAGGTGTTTTAGGTGCAGCTTATAGTGTAGATAAAAATGCCTATAATAAAGGAGTTGCAGATGAATTAAACCTACAAGCTTTGCAAAGAGCTAACACTGCAAGACGAATGATAACGTCTAATAATAACTATGGAGTTACTCAACCTGATGCATATCAAAATCCTTTTGATAGTCCTATTCAAGAACAAGGTAGAGTTATGCCAGACCCAAGGGCTGGTGGTCAGTATATGACTGTTCCTGGAAGCGAACAAGACAAAATGCTAGCAGACCAGGACAAAATGAATTTTCCAGACTCACCACCTAAAGTGGTATTGCCAAGAGCTTCAGTTATAAGACAAGCTACAAGGCAAAAACAAGATGTGGGTTTAGGTTCACCTAGACCTGAGACAGGAGGTATGATTTTTGGACTAGGCCCTAGATTTACGGGAGACCCTAAGATGGTAGATGAAGCTGTCTTATCTAGAGATATAGCAGGAAACATTGCATTCCAAACATTTCAACCTGGAGACTCTATACCTGGTCTATTTACAGGTACAACTACATCACCAACAATAAAATCAGATGATGAGCCAGAAGCAAAAGGTATCTTATTCGGAGCTGGCCCTAAATTTAAAACTCAAACAGAAGAAACGACTGAAGAAGTTATAGTTAATAACACAGGTAAAAAAGTAACACTAGATAAGACAAAGCTTTCAGAGTTACTTGAGTCATCTAATGATTCCGAACCACGTGATGCCGAGATAAAAGATATAACGAGTATGGGTGTAATAATTAGAATGAGGGAGGATCAAGTTAATAAGCCTTCTAAAGGTTTGGGTCAAGTAGCACGTGACATGATAGAAGATAGAAAATTTATTACTAATAAAATAATGAGAAACCAAAGACTTGCTGAGGTATATAGAAGAGTTGGAGATGCTACAAATTACCAAGCGGCTTTAACTGCATCAGATTCGCTACGACAAGAGTTAAGAGAATACGATAATGCAATAACCTTAGCTATAGGTAAAGATGCTTTAGCTGATTTAAATTATAGTAATAATGCATCTCGTGTATCTCAAGTTTTATCTAGGATTTTAAACAGAAACATTGAGATTGTTCCTAATTCATATGACAACAAATTTACCATGCTTGTAGATGGCCAAGTAAGAGAACAAGGATTATCAAAAGCACAGATGTCAGATAGGGTTAATAGCCTAACAGATTCTGGATACAGACAACAAAAAATTAAAACAAGAATGGAACAAGCAAAAATGTTATTCCAGGGTAATATAGATAAAGATAAAGAGCTGACTGTTCTTTTAGGTAATATAAAACTTGAAACACTAAAAGGTAAAGTACAAGCAATGATAGAAAGAATTAAAGCTGACAATACATTAAATATAAAAGCCTTTAATGACGGGACAGCAATACTACAAACAGGGCCTGGCCAGTTTATGTTCTTTAACCCATACTCACCTGATCCGTTAAATGAGGGAGGGACTATGCCTATGTTTAAAAGCTTATCAATGCCTTATACAAATACACAAGCAAATCCCTATAAACAAGGTTTTAAAAAACCAGAATAACGGAGCTATAAGTGGTAGAAAAAGTAGGTCTACAGACAACAGGAGACTTTGGATTTACTTCTACTGATTCTAACACCCCACTAACAAATGATTTTGGCTTTAGCGAGCCTCTTGATAATACAGGTATGCAAGGTCTAACAGCTTTTGATGCTGCCTACTCGGACTCAATAGCTGAATTAGACGCTGTGGAAAAAGGGTTTGACGCTCCTGTAGGCCCTCAAGTATTATACAGTCCCTCTACGCAAAAAATGTTTGTCAACGGTTCAACGTTTAATGTTGACGATTACCAATCAGCTGTAGAATCAGAACGATTTTTAGATATGCCCCCTGCTAGGCCACCGAAAGATGTAGCAGATTGGCAAACTGTAAGCCCCGAATCATTTACTAAGTATATACAAAAAACAGTAAACCCTAACCGTGGTACTTTGATTGGTAGAAATCTTGAGATAGGTGGTAGTAATCTAAAGATGTTAGCTGGTAGAGCAGCACAGTTTTATGGTGCTGAAGAAACAGGACAAGAGCTTGTTAGTGAAGCATTAGAGGAACTACGTGATAACCAACCATTTCAAAGAGAGTTTACAGAAATAGAATTTGGCAGCGAAAGTGGTAATGGTGCGATAGATTGGTTTGTAGCAAACTTTGCACAGCAAGGACCCAATTTACTTGAAACAGTAGTAGTAGCTGGTCTAGGATATGTATCTGGTGGTGGGGCTTTAAATCCATTGTCAGGTGTAGGTAATGCAGTCCTTTCTGTAATGGGTAAAGAAGGATATAAAAAAGGATTGCGGATAGCTGCAGAAAAATATGCTAAGGGCGAAGCCTTAACTAGAGGTGAAAGAAAATTATTACGTGAGGCAACAGGTATAACAGCTGCTGTGGTAGCTAGAAATCCAAAAGGTTTATATGGTAATACAGCTGGTGAAATACTAAATAGAAAACAGTTTTTAAAATCGCAAGTTGGTAAACAAAAATTAACAGCAAAAACTATTGGTGAAAAAGCAAGGCTAAGAGATAAACTTGCAGGTGCTACAGGTGCTGTTACGCTGTCTGCACAAACTATGGGTATAGGAGATATCTATGGTGAGACTATAGAACAAGGAGATCCAAGTAGATTAAAAGCTTTTGCTGGTTCTCTACCGTATGCAGCAGCTGAACTGCTACCAGAGTTTATTTTAGCTAAAAAAATATTTGGTGTTAACCCCAAAAAAATAAAAAGCACTATTGATAAACAAGGCAATCCGCTACTTGCACCAGAAAAAAACGTATTGGTAGGAGCTACAGATACAGCAGGTAGAGTAGGGTCAGGGTTTCTTGTAGGTGGTACATTAGAAGGGGCTACAGAATTAGGTCAAGAAAGTATACTGCTTGGTTTAACAGGACAAATGAGTGATGCCGAAACAACTAAAAGGTTGATTAATTCTTTTGCAGCTGGGTTTGCAATAGGTGGTCCAATAGGTGGAGCCGCTAACATTATAAAAAATAAAGAGCCTACAGATATTTTAGGTAGTAGTGACCCTCAACCAACTACTACTAAAGATAAAATACCAGAAGATCCAAGTAAGTCTAACCCATTAAATTTTTCAGGTCGTGGTGGGCAGCCTATAACACCAGAACCTATAGCTCGTTCTAGAGATTTAAGGAGGCAGTCTATAGTATCGACTCCAGCTCCTCAAGTTGCAGCTGCTATACCAGCAGGACAACAATTCTTAATGGACCAAGGGCAACAAATAAATGATAAAAAAGCTGACGTTAAACAGCAAGATTTCTTCCAAGAGCAAGCATTAAAAAGACAAGAAACATTAAAAACAAAAAATGATACTAGAAAAAGAAATGCAAAAACACGTGAAGATAAACTTGCAGAAGATCTAAATATAAAAAAAGCTACTACTGAAGATTTAGAAAAAAGACTTAGTAAAGAAAATAAACTACAAGACCAAGATAAAGAGAATATAGACTCTCTAGATGACACGTTAGATAACACTACAGGTTACTCTATAGGACAGACTATCGAGTACTATGAACCCGATGGCACAGTAAATACAGCTGAGATTAAAGCTATAAATAAAAATGGAAATATCTTTAAAGTTGTAAAAAAAGGTAAGAAGACCCAAGAGTTATTAGACGCAGACGATATAAATACAAATTCTAATGCTCCTGATTATCTTTTAAGAACTCCTGACCTTAACATACAAGGTACAAAAGCTAATGATTATAATTTAAACCAAACAAAACTTATTTTAAAAAACCTTAGAGAAAGATATAAAGAATTACTTCCTAAAGGTGACAAACTTGTATTAAAAGATTTACAACGAGATATAACAGCCTTTAGAAATAGGCTTAGAATATTAGAGGAAGTAAATACAAGGAGAATGAATTTACAAGAACAAAAAAAAGCTGAGCAGAATACCCCTAATATACTCGATGACACTTCTGTTCAGCCCAATGAAGATCCTACAAACCCATTAGCACTTAGACAGCAAAGAATAAAAGAATCTAAGATAGCAGCTAAAGATGTAAACGATGGTAGGTATAAATTAAAAGGCAATAGAATTGTAGGCATTATGAGTGTTGAAGAACTAGTTACACAAAGAAACAGACTAGTTGCTAAATCAAAAAAAGACAAACGAGATAATCGTGACTTAGAAGCTGTTAACAATGCTATTAGTGCTGCAGAAAAAAGAGCAAGAGATGCTGCTGTCCCAGGAGCTGCTGTTGCAGGAGCAGTTGTAGCAACAGACACAAGTAAAACTACTGCTCAAGCTTTAGAAGATAAATTACAACAGGAGAATGTCAATGCCAATCAAGAGCAAAGCCCAGCTGAAGTGGCTGCAAGAGAACCGACCACAGATAGCGGAGGAGTTGCTGAGAGAAACCAGCAAGAACCAGAGGCTCAAGCTACCGCAGAAAGTCAAGAAGACCAAGGACAAGTTGAAAATGGAGGAACGACTACGAGCTCGAACCAGGCGATCGAAATTGACAACCAAGCTAGCAAAGAACAAATTCTTGAACCAGCCAATAGGTCGGAGCAAAATAACGTAGTAGCTTACAACAAAATTAAAAACGATTCTTTTGGTTATGGACCAACGTTTGAAGAGCTACCATCAGAATTACAACAGGATGTTTTAGGTTTTAGTGAAGTTAACCCACAAAATGTTGAAGATACTTTTGCTTTATACAATGAGTATATTGAAAATAATAATCTATACGCAGACCAATTTACTAATTATGTAAATGTATTTGAAGAAGCTGAAACTTCTTCAGAAAAGATACCAGCTATACAGAATTTAATTAGATTAGCATATGGAGCCCAAGGTACTGAAACAAGTGGAGCAGTCTATAAACGTGCTATTGATTATTTAGATAATGCTTTAGACCAGACTAATATAAAAGATGTAACTGATATAGATAGAACAAATATAAGAAATGTATTTACAGAATTTATAAATTTAAATGTTAAAAAATCCGCATCAACTTCTAGAACAACTGACGGTGTAAGTATGAATGTGCCAAACCCTTGGTATAAATTTGCTATAAGTAATAACTTAATGGAAGTAGACCCCATGACAGGGATTTTAGATCAGAAAGATATAACGTTAGAGATTACAAGATTGCCTACTAATGTAAGAATTAAACAACCTGAAGTATCTGGCGACATAATAAAAAACAAAGCAAGTAAAAAAGAAGACGTAGCTCCAGAATCTTTAAGCTATAACCAAGCATTAGAAGAACTTGATACATTTATTGATGATTCTATACAAAGACTTCAGTTAATAAACAGCAAAACTAATAGTAAAAAAACACAGAGGGTAGAAAAACTTTGGGCTGCAGTTAGGGAAACAAATCCTGATGTAGTAACTAGAGTTAATGAAGGTGGGAAACCTAGAGGTATACCAATTAAAAACTATTTTACTAATGGCAAATTAAATTTAAAACAAGACGGTAAGGGTAGCTTTGTAGTCACAACCGAAACAGATGCTCAAAGACGAGAGAAACAAAGACTTATACAAGAAGCTAGAAATAAAAAAGAAGAGGGGCGTTATAAAAATTATGACAGTATCAATGGTGACTTCTTTGATAATGATGGCAAACCAATAACGAGTACAGTTCCGCAAGGTAAAATAAAACTTATGGTAAGCTCATTTATTAGCAGACTAAAAGTAAAACCTAATGTAACTGTAGTAAAAAATGCAGAAGATTTAAGAATTAAAAATCCTAAGCTATACAATAGGGCTGTAGCTGGTAGACCAAACGGTGACTTCGGTCAATTAAATGCAGTAGGTTACTCTATTGGTGATCAAGTAATTATATTCTCAGACTTTGCTAAAACTGAACAGCAAGTTAGGTTTGCTCTGGCTCATGAAACTTTAGGCCACTTTGGTTTTAGGGCATTCATGCCAGAGAAACAGCTAAATAAAATTCTTAAAGAGATATATGATACGGATGGTTATGTAAGAGCGGCAGCTGACAGAAGAATAGAAAGAGGTGAAAGTAAATTTGAAGCAGTAGAAGAAGTTATAGCTGACAGTGCAGCAAGTCTTGACGCAAATATAATACTTAAACTTTGGAACGCTGTTAAGAATTTTTTAAATAAACTAGGTATGACGTTTGAAGATGACTTAGCTAGGTACTTAGTAAACCAGTCTCGTAGGAATTTGTTTAGAGGCGGGTATGGTGTTGTAAGTATGGAAACATTAACATCAAACATGCGTCGTCTAGCTAGCGAAAGTACATATGGTAGATACCATATAGAAACTAATAGGGCTGATTTAGGTAGTAGGCTCGTTGGGTTTCTTTCTTCTACTAAAAATCAAGGAGCAAACAACGTTGCAAATACTTATGACTACTTAGTAAGAACTAAAAATAATATTACGGGTGGACCACTTGCAGATAGATTAGGTAAAGCTCTACAAGAAGTACAAACTTTTGATAACTTATCAGATAAAAATGAAGGTGCTCAGTTAATATTTAACTTGTTTCAAAGAGCAACCGCTACAACTAGAGAGCTACAACAAAAATATGAAAAGCTAACTGAGTTTACTTTGTCATCAGGTCTTGATAGACCACCAAGTAAATATGATTCTAATGCAACTCAAGAAGAAGTAGAACAGGCTGGCGAGTTATTAGCTTATGCTAACGCATATATAGCACAACAAACATCGGAACTTGATATACAAAATGCTCCTTCTTTAATATTGTTAGAAAATAATATGTTTAGAATTAACCCCGAAGCAGTAGCAGAACTAAAACAAAGAGGAATACTTTCTAAAGAACAATTTCAAGAAGGTTTTGACATAACTTTACCTGTTACAGAAGGTACAGATACTACTGAAAACTATAGAATGGAAGAGATATCAGATAGAGTCTATGACATTTACTTAGAACAAAGAGAAGCAATCAATACAGCAGCCATAGATCTTTTATCTGCTAATTTACAGAACATAGAAAATGAAAAAGATAGTATAGCACATACATTTGCAGAGCTAGTCGGCAACGAAGGCTTTAATACAGAGACTGAAAACAAAACATTAAAAAATATTATTAATAAATATATAGAATTATATCAAGAAGACTTTACACAAGAAGGGTCTGCTATAACTTACAACGATACATCTAGGAAAAGAGCTGAAGAATTTTTAAGAGAAGTCAACCGTGCCATGCATACAGAAGAAAAATTAAACGACTGGATAGCAGGTGAGGCTGGGATAGAATTTAAAAATGAGTTTGCAGGTGATGAATTTGCAGACATTATTGAAGGTTTAAAAAAACTTAATGTAATATTTAAAGGTAAAGATAAGTTAGCATATAAAATTACTGAGTCAATTAAAGGACTATATATACTAGACAACAAAAATGTTGGAGCAGAGTATCGTGCTAAACAAACTTTAATGGATGGTTATGTGCCGTTCAAAAGAAGTGGTAGCCATGAAGTTTTAGTTACGGCAGTAGACCAAAAGGGCAATCCTATATCGCTACCCGCTATATACAAAGACTCGTTACCGTACTATCAAGTTGAAGGAAGGCTTGATGCTGAAAACATGGTAGAAGAAGTTAACAAAGTATTTGGAGATACTGAGTTTGTGATACCTGATAACGATGGTCAGGATATAACTGATGGTCAGGATATAACTGTTAGGTTTAAAGCTAGTTACGGAGATGTAAGATCTAATTCACCTGCTGCTGTTGACGGTAATTTATCAGAGTTTTTAGGGAACTTACAAAGATTTAATGTACCTTTAGGTGTAGAAAAAAGAGAAGAAATTATAAAAGCTTTTACAGCACAAAACGATAGGATGAGAAAAAGTTTAAAGAAAAGTTTTCAACCTGGGTTTGACACTACAAAAATTATACAGAATATAGCAGAGCATTTAGAAACACAATCACACGCAGCAGCTAAAGCATACTATAGATTTAAGCTAACTAAAATTATGCAGGATTCAGATTTATTTAAAGGTAATATAAATAAATTAAAAAAACTAGAAAAAAGAATGCTAGACCAAGAGGCAAGAGCAAAAGCTGGTAACATAAACGAAGAGACATTATTAGAATCACAAAGAGAGTATGATGCTTATGCTCATATGTTTTACTACAGTGCACCAGCTGGTTTAAATTCTGTTAATCTATATTCAGGCAGGGGTACAAACCGTACAAAACAAACATCTAAAACTTTAGGTAGGTACAATGTATATCAAGCAAAAGCTCAAGAACTAGTAGCTTTCTATGATGGTGCTAAAAATATAGATGTTTCTACAGAAGACTTATTATCAGGTGCACCAGGTTCATTGCTAAAAACAGCAACAGTTGCGTTTCAATTAGGTGGATCTGTTGCTACAGGTTTAATTAACTTAGTATCTTTAATTACTCACACCATACCATACTTAAGTACATACAATTCTAGGAATGGATACGGAGGTGGATTTGGAATGATGCAATCTTCAGGTTATGTATTCGATGCTATCAAAGATATGTCAGACCTAGGCGGTTCTATATCAAGAGAAAGAAGTACAGGGTTAGCTAAATATGCTTTTGTTGAAAAAGTTAAGAACGATAAAAAGTTACAGGCTAAATATAATTTAAAACAAGACGAAGCAGATGTTTTATTTGATGCAACTAGACAAGGTGTACTTCAAGCTGCACAATTTAATGCTCTTGTAGGTACAGCTAGAGGAGGTGTCTCTAGATATAGAGTCGGCACTTCGTTAATGAGAACATGGATGAGTGTGTTTTCTTATACAGAACAACTTAACAGACGAGCTACATTCTTAGCTGCATATAGAATGCAAAAGAATAGATTGATGGCAGGTAGAACAGATAAGGTTTCAAATGAAATTAAAAATGAAGCCGAAGCATTTGCTATAAAAGCTGTAAATAAATCTCAAGGTGAGTATGGAATGTTTAACAGACCTGAAATGGCTCGGGGTAATATACTTCAATACATCTTTATGTACAAACAGTTTGTTATTATTACTGTCCAACTAATGAGAAACTTAGGTCGAAAAGAACAAGCAGCTATGATGCTTCTTTTACTTTTTGCTGGTGGGTTAAAAGGATTACCATTTGGTGAAGATCTTTTAGATTTATATGATACCTTAGCTCAAATGTTTGGTTTTAAAGTAGGACCTGCAGATAAAGACATAGCAAAAGCAGCAGAGAAAGTGTTTCCAGGGTTTGGTCAGTATGCTTTAAGAGGTTTTCTAGACAGTGCAACAGGTGCAACCATATCCACACGGTTAGGGTTTGGAGATATTATCCCTGCAACAGGTGCGTTTAAAGCTGGGGCAGATCCATGGCGTGAAGCTTCAAACTTTTTAGGTCCTGTATGGTCTGCTGCTACACAAGCTACAGGTTTTGCTACAGATAGTGTTAAACTTGCAGCACAATCATTAGGATTAAAAGATGATTCAGGTATGACAATGGGAAGTCTACTTAGGTCTGCACCGCTTGGTGGTGTAAGAGGTATAACTGAAGCTGTTATATATGGTATGGATGGAACAATTACAAACAGGTCAGGAAAACTTATAAAGAATGATGTATCAGGTTTAGAAATATTCTTTAGAGCATTAAACTTTCACCCAGCTGAGGCTACAAGACAAAATGAAATTATTCGTATGAATAAACAGACAGCTGATTATGCTAAAACATTTAAACAAAATTATATTAATAGATATGTAAAAGCAAAAACAAATAAAGATTTTAAAGAGGTAGCTAAAATCATGAGAGGAGTAAATGAATTTAATAATGATTATAGAGGTACTCCATTTGAGATAAGAAACTTTGCACCATCTGCTGAACGTGCTTATAAGTCATCTACGCTACCCGTTGCAGCAAGGTACAAGAAGTTTGCTCCTAAAAATATAAGACCTGAGGTACAAGAGATGCTAGATATGTATGGATATACTGCAGCTGATCTTAAATAAACTAATCCTTATCTAATACTTGTAGCTGACCGTATGATAAATCATCAGCTTCTACATCTGCATTATCAAGCAAGCTCTGGAATCTAGGATGTGTTAAGTTAAATCCTACAACGTATGTCTGTGCTAATTTAACAGGAGTATCTTTACCTAGTGAAGCCTTCTCAGATTTAGGAGTTGCAACTACATTCTCATCCATAAGTTCTTGCTTAAATGTTTTATAGTCAGCACCACGTATGGATAACCACTTCCTAAAATGTGTTCTATCAATCATCATAGTTCCTTTATCAAATGGCTCAGCTGCAGATTTCCTAAACACATCAAGTCTTATTCTTATATCACCTCTTGGTATTCTAGAGAAATCAGGTTGTGCTTTCTGCCCTGTTGTATGCATGATAGTAACGGATGTATCAGCTGAATCAGCCATGTACTCTGCAACAAGATCGAATGCGTCTACTTGATTCTCTTGTACTGACCTGCGTATCGCACCTATTTGTGCTAGTACCCATTCAGTAGACTGTTCATAGTCATAATCAATAAGACCCCAATCTTTTGCTAAGCTCATAGATAAGTCAGCAAGTATAATAGATTGCTCCCAGTATCTTTCTTGACCACCAAAGTTACATCTATATTTCTTAGCAAAGTTATCTGAAGCTTCAGCTATAATAGATTGAATACCTTCTTCACCCATCTCTACTAAGTTCTTTATAAATATTTTGCCTGCATGTCCATAGTTTGTATGAATAGCTTGGTATATCTTCTTACCTACATCACTGTTCCTTGTAAATACATCAGTCTGAGGTACTGTTAATTCTAATAATCTAGCCATCTGTGCGTCAGTATCAAGACCAGAAGCTATAAGTTTACTTTGTAAAGACTTGTTGGTAGATACCAATACGGGTGTAGCCCAAGTCTTAGCGTCCCTTTCTTCAGCATTTCTATTAAGCCTTGCCTTGTCACGCCCTTGTGATACCCAGTAGCAGAAGTCTCCGACCTCTTTATCACTCATCATGGTTACTTCATCTATTGTAAGAGGTAGATTGCCATACGTACCAAGGCGTGAGAACAAAGCCATCTGAGTATACTTAGCTGCAAAGTGTAGCTTCTCAGGATCTCCGTATATAGACTGAGCCCAGTACTGAGCTAATGTTTTACCACCACCTGTTGGACCATACAAAGATATCGTTAGTCCTTTGAGCCCTGTAAAATTATATAGTGGTGCTGAGAATCCTACACCTAATGCAAACATGTGTGATTTTAAATGGGCTTTCTCCATTATAGACGTGAGGTTTACCCATTGTTCTAATGAACCTTTAGTATTATATAAGTCCGCACCTTGTCTTTGTATTATAGACGCTAAGCTTATAGTCTCTTCTACTACAGAGCCGTCAGGCTTACGCTTGATTAATGTGTTACCTAGTAGGAAAGATTTATTCTTTTCTTTCCACCCCATAGTTGAGTATAGATTCGTCATTGTGCGAATCTGTCTCAGCTCATCCATGTAAGTCCTTAACATAAGTTGAAAATACTCCGTTTGTTTCTTATTGTAAAGTACAATACCTTGATCTGCTATAGCACTAGGAAACTCTCTAGCCCCATCAGTAAGGTACGCTTGTCTTAAATTCAGTTCTTGCCACCCCATGTGTGGTCTATCCCAATGAAATCTAACTGTTTCATAGCCTAGTGATTCATCAAGACCATAGCCTACGGGGTATATATCAAACTTACATACATCAATATCTGTGTCATCAATGGTTACTTTGATACCATCTTTAGTTCTTTTAAATGGTTTAGGCATGGGTACAGCGTTAGCTACTTTGTCAGGAGCCTGCTTTATTATGGGAGCTTCTTGATATTGCACACCTAGTCTAGCTGGTGAGCCTATCTTTCCCTTGTATTTACAACCCCTACAGCCTGTAGGTCTACTAGATTCAAACTTAGCACAGGTAGTGGGGCCTGACGCAGACTCTTTCCATTGATTTAACTTCTGCTTAGTTGACCTTTCACTATACCCAGTATGCCCCTTAGACCACTCTATTGCTGTTGTTTCAGGGTCTTGGCAGAAAGCGGCTACCCCTATTAAACTGTACCATAACGGCTCATCTACCTTATCTTGATTGTCTATAGCCCACTCTATCTGTTTACATTTCTTAGCAACCACTGAGCCGACAGCTGGTTGGTATTCATTCTTAGTGGCTAGGTTATCCAACAACGAGTTGTCATGTGTGCTGCTCTTTTGGTGATCACCCGCTACGTAGTAGTATGATAAGCGTTGCTTTAAAATCTCAGGGCTAGTTGCCTCAGACTCTACTAATACCTTAACTTCATTACCATTCTTTGGATTGTGAGTGCCCACAGGTCGTAGTACTAGTGCACTATTTGCTGTAAGTCCTGCGTCTATCTTAAATTCTTTTTGTATAGCGGCTTGTTTCATAGCCTCAGCTAATGGTTTCCACTGCTCAGGTGGTAGCTCTTCATCTAGTACCCAGTATACATGCAGTCCATTACCTGAATGTACTATCATAGGCTTGGGTAACTTCAGGTCAGATACAAATTTACCTAGTGCTACTAGTCCTTCTTTCCATGAAGGGTATGGTTTATTACCACCGCAATCTATATCTATAGCTACTACCTTAGTAGCTCTTACGTTATCTTGTTTCCTGTTACCCTTTTGCTTAAACGCAGATATTGCGAAGTAAGTATTGTTATTAGTTTTGTCAAGTCTTTCACATACTTGTGCAAGTTCGTCCACAGACTTAAAGAATCCCTGCCTTCTACCGTCAGGATTGATGACAGTAGTTACATAAAACCCCTCAGCTGGTAAAACTTGCTGGAGAAATTCCAACATATTCATATTTGCTTTACCTTTATTACGGTGGCTAGACCTTTATCTAACCACCATTTGTTATATTATTCCTTTTTCTCTAAAACCTCAAGAAGGCTCTTGAACCTATCCTTCTGCTCTATAGCTATAATCCTAGGCATTGGCCACCCATCACCCATGATTGCTAGTAGTTGCCTAAGCATATCTCTAACTCTCTCATCATTCTTCTTACGGACAGGCTTACCTTTAACCCATCCGTAATAAGTCATGCGAGATACCTCTAAAAGCTCAGCCATGTTACTAGTAGTAAGTAACATATGTTTCCTAAGAGCTTCTACTTTCTTAAAGTCTAGAGGTAACTTAGCCATTGGTTACTCCCCAACAAGCTTAGCTATCTCAGCAGCTAAGTCGTCGTCAGATGACACAACTGGTACATCTTCAGGCTCTTCAACTGGTACTGGTTTAGCTTTAGGTTTAGCTTTAGCTACAGGCTTTACTGGTTTGTCTTCCTCCGCAGCAGCTGCAGGAACGTTCACACTTATGTCAACTTGTTCCTCTGTGTCAGACTCTACTGAATCACTGGCTGCTGATACGTATCCATCTTCTTCCTCAAAGTTAAACTTGCCTGCTCCATCAGACCCCTCAACATATTGGATAACTTGTACTGCTCTAAGTCTTAGAGTAACACCTTGACCAATAGATGGTGAGCTATAGAAAGCTATAGCACCATTGACTTTAAGTTCTGAACCACCCCATATGTTATGGTTAACCATAGGGTTGTTCTTTGCGTCAAAGACAGATGGTTTGTACGCCGCTTTAGATTTAAACTTAATTAGAATGTTACCTGTTTCATTACCATCATCATCTTCTTCTTTAGAATAAGGTAACGGTGCACTCTTAAATTTAGTTTTAGGCTTAGCCTCTTTCAAAGCTTTTATCCCTGCTAGTAATTCAGCATTGATAAGATCAACTATAGGCTTAGCCTCCTCTTCAGGTACAGCAAGAGTAACTTTATATACTCCTTCTGCGTCAAATTGAGTGTCGGGTTTACTTATGTAAGGGTAATTTGCGACACCCACTGGGGTTGTAAATGTTTTATTAGCCATTTATTTTTCCTCAATATTAGTTATATAACCTACCTCAACAGAGAAACCGAAGTCCTCTGCGGTAGCTGATTGTCCACTAAGCGTTGCAAGTTCTCCTGTAACATACTTTACTTCGTCAGTACCTGTATATGTATCAACATATTTCTGAGTATCCTCAGGTAAGAACCCACCAAACTTAAAAGTAAGTCTTGGGTAGTTAACGTTCTCATCAAAAGATAGTATCGTCCTACATATTTCAGGAACAATACCTCTCATAGATAATGTTTTATGATACGCATTCAAGTTCTTTAATGACGAAGGTGTTATATGTAACAGACACACACCTCGCCTTGGTTTGTCCACAAGGATAACGGCTACTCTTTTTATATCAGAGCAATCTTTAACCTTGAATCCTGATGGTGTTATCCTAGAACCCCATGCATTACGTGGACATAATACACAGATATCGTTCTGAGGTGACACACTATTCTTATTAGGTGTCTTACCATCAAGAGAAAAACAATCAGGTGATGTCGAATCTCTATCATCTGACCATTCACTTTCATACCACATCTTAGACACGTCAGGGTTTGCACCCACGAACACCACCTCTAAACTTGTATCAGATAGAGTGTCGCATTCACCGTCCGTGATCACGCTGAAAGTAGAATTTTTTATAGAAAGCTTAGACCTGTTCATTAGTCTTCCACTTTATTAGCTGGTTTCCTTACATTAATATCTATTCGTGTACCATAATTTACTCCTGATGGCACAACTTTCTCTTCTTCAATATATCCTTTTACTGCTCGCTTACTAACTCGTTTCTCTAGTAAATCATAAGCCTCATTATCTTTTATAAACTCAAGCACTGCGTCCCAATCAGCTACCTGTGCGTAGTCACTAGTAGTTAAGAATGCTGTACCTTTAGCTGTCTTAAACGAATCAACTCCCTCTTCGTCAGCTCTGTTTTTAATCCAAGCCTCAAGCTTAATCATTTGCTCTTTGATACCCATAACTTTTTCCTTAGCCTCAGACTCAATAGATTCTTTCTGACTTCTTAGTTTAAGGTATGCCTCTATAACTTTATTTACAGTCAACATATTATTTCCTCTCATTTTTAATAAGGTCTAGTAATAAACCTTGTAGTTTTTGTTTACATTTAAGACGTTCATACATTTTATATTCAAGTTCGGTCGCCTCTATATGTATAATGTTTGACACGTGTTTCTTCCCTATCCTCTCTATCCTTCCATTCGCCTGAATGTATTGCTCATTACTAGTCACTGGTCCATACCATATGATTGTGCTAGCCGCTGTCAACGTAAGCCCATGTGCCATAGTGGCAGGATGGGCAATAAGGACACGAGGGTCTTTAGCATTTTGAAAGTCATAGAATATCTTGTTTCTTTTTGTAGCTGATACTTCTCCATTGACTACCGCAACGCTCCATTGTTTAGAGAGAATCCTCTCCAACATTCTTAACGTACCTGTTAGTGGTACAAATACTATTACCTTACCGTCAACTTGTTCTAATACTTCTTTAACAACATTGACTCGTGGTGTGCAATCTACTTCTATATGATCACCATCATCACCGTATACAACACCGCAACTTATCTGTACAAGTTTCTGTAGTTTAACTGCCTCGTTAACAGCAGTTATAGTTCCTTCTTCTTCTAGTTCTGTAACAAAATGTTTGAGCATTTTATTGTGATGTTTCTTCTGCTCTGTTGTAAGTTCAACCTTACGTGTTTGGAATACAGTTTCAGGTAGGTCAAAGCACTCATCTCTTGTGTACCTGACAGCAGGATGTAGTACATGTTTAACTGTGTCTATTGATTCAGGTCGTGGTATCCACTTCCATTGACTTATCTTCATCATCACTGACTCTTTAAAAGCTGTATAAGTTTTAGAATTATACGGACTATCAACAAGTCTAGCTAAAGCCCATGCGTCTGTTGGGTCATTAGGTGTAGGTGTACCAGTCATTAACCAAAGTTTAATCTTGTCATGCTTAGCTATATATTTACGAAGTATCTTAAACCTGTTGGTAGATGGGTTACGTAAGACAGCCGCCTCATCAACTATGATTAAATCAAACATACCCATAGACTCTTCCGTTATAATAGGAAAGCCATCATGATTTATGATATAAAAATCTGCGTCTGTTTTAAGTAACTGCTTTCTTCTAGCACTAGTACCATGTAAAGTAACTGCTTGTCTATGTGGAAAGCTTTTAAATATACTATCACCCCATACCCTTTCAAGAGTAGACAGTGGTGATATAACTAAAACCTTACGAATCTCACCTATGTCCATCAGGTAGTCACATGCCCATAAAGCTGATTGAGTTTTACCTGTTCCAATTTCATTAAGCACCAACGCCTTGTCATGTATAGTTAAAAATGCTGATGTCATTTTCTGATGGTGGTATGGTGTAAAGTCTCCAACCCAATCGTAGTAATATAAGATAGGACTTGGTGCCCTGATACCTACCTTCTTCAAAATTTGAACCGACTTAACGGTATGAGGTGTGACAACAAGTTCTCGGTTGTTATGCTTTAGTCGCCTGGACTCTGGTACTGTGTGTAGTATTTGATTTGGGTGCTCAGGGTTTAGTGCTAGTGCCTTCGCTTGTTTTACTACTATCATATTCAATACTCTCTATATAATCTTTCACTTCATTAATGGTATCGTCATCATAAACTACAAAACATTTACCATTAGCTCTTTCAATATCTTCCATACACCTAACCTGTAAAGCTGTAGGTTTCCTAGTTCTATCTGCTTTACATTCAATACCTATGAATCTACCATTTGCTACAGCGATTCGATCAGGTATCCCTGACTTACCATATATGCCTGATTGTGGACTATAAAACCACACATCTAAAGACTTTAACATGGTGTCAAGTTTCTTTTTAATTTTACCCTCAGGTGTATTAGCCATATTATATAGATTTACATATATGTCAAGTATTAAGTTCTAGCATACTCGCACATTTTATTTGCTGGGCAATACCTACATAAACCACTAGGTCTTGCTGGAAAGTTGTTGGACTTATATGACTGGTTGATTCTCTCTATCCTTGATAGTAACTCCCCCCACATAAGCTTGGTGTCTATTAATCTAAATGTTTCTGAGTCTGTCTTGCCCTCCTTTAACCATATGAAACTGGTCTTCACTTCTTCTATCTGTGGGTAGTGTACAAAAACCTGAAGGGCAAACAGTTCTAGTTGTGTAAAGTCAGGTCTCCTTTTACCTGTCTTCCAATCCATAACTATAGCTACCTTATCTTTTATAACTAACACATCAAGGATGGATCTGAGCCATGCGTCGTTGTCGTACCAACCTGTTGGTGTAAGGTTTGCATTTAAGCACAGTTTCTGCTCGAGGTATAACTCTGAATTTTTAGTAAGTGATTCGATTGTTGTGCAAACTTGTTCGTGTTTGACCGACTCTTCAGGCAGCTGCGTACCAATCTTTAGTCTGTCTTCTAATTGTTTGTGTACTCTCTCGCCATAGATAGTAGCGTCACTACCTTTATCTTCAACCTCTTTGTTTATACGCTGATGTAGGTACCTCTTTGGGCATTGTTCGTACATCTTAATAGATGAATAGCTATGTGATAGTTGTTCAGTCATTACCTAGTTCTGTTTATTATATCAGTCTTTAGCATTTCAAGTTGCCCCACTTCTTTTACGATATCATCTATAGTAGTTGAGTATCTAGCATAATCGCCATTCATTTTTAATAATACTATACACCCCTCTACATTTTTGCATTTGTTTACATTTTCACTTGCGTGTTTTAAAAGTTTAAGCACTTCATCTTTCCTAAGTTCACTCTCTGATTTTATTTCTTTACCATCTGTTCCTATTATGTCTGTCATTTTGCGTCTCCATAGTTGTAGCCAATACCACTTTCGCATGCCACGGGTAAGTCCCCTGCCCATATAGGTGGTGTCGACATTGTTGTCTCAACATGTTCTCGTACTTGCGATACCTTTTTAGCATCAACCAGTAAAATTAGCTCATCATGTACCTGAAATAAAACTCTGTACTGTTTACCTAACTCAACCATTTGCTCTGATATAACTATCCTAGCTAAAGCCTGTACGATATTCTCTGTTACTTTCCCCCCATAGATTTTAGTCCACTCCTTGTCCTCGATCTTACCTGTAGTCTTTAACTTCCTGTAAGTTCTTGCGTTGGATATGTACTCAAACCCATCTCTACTTCTTCGTAACATAGGGTATCTGATACGAAGATTGTTTGGTAATACAATCCCTTTGGAATCATATTCCAACATGTCATCACATATAGAGTCTTCTCTACCATGAAGTATTCCTCTCAGTGCATAGTCACATACACCCCAAAAGGAAACTATCCTGTGGTTTTTCTGTCTATATAAGTTAACAATTCTTTGTGCCTCATTGATGTCAATGTCTACTGACATACCACCTTGCCCTAGAGCTAAGGTATTTCTAAACTTCTCTGCACCCATACCATAACCTAGTCCTAGTATGCATGTCTTACCTACAAACCTCTCAAGCTTGTCTTTCTTAGTTACTTTTCTACCATATACTTCACTGGCAAACTCGCTATATACATCTCTACCTTGTCTGAAAGCCTCGACCAAATCTTTTTGCCCACTTATATATGCAACCATGCGTGCCTCAATCTGTGATGAGTCGCATGCTATTAACATTTTATCCTGTGGTACTGTCAATGCTTTGCGTATGACTCCATTCCTAGGCAAGTTCTGTAAGTTAAGTTTATCTCCACCACTAAACCTACCTGTGTGTGCTCCATAATAATTAAGCATGATAGGTAACTTACCTCTTTGCTTTACATTAATTAAGTTCTCTGTCCTTGTCTCTTCTATAGTTGACTTAACACCTAGCCTTGCTGATACGAGTTGTTGTACGATTGGCTTAGGGTGTTCCATCAAAGATGTAAATTGTTTGTCGGTCTTGGCGAAGGCAAAAGTTTTCTCGCCTGTTCTTATAGATACTTTCGTCGGTGGTGCGACCCCAACTTTTTTCAAAATTTCGGCGAACATATTATTAGACATCAAAACCTTTTTGACCTGCGATCCAGAAGTCTTAGTCGTTAACGTGTCAACAAGTTTCTGTTTGTTTGTTGTTATCGTCGATAGGTGATCCGTGAGTAGTGCCTCATCTATCTCAAGCTCAGGCTCAGTATACATTCTAATTGTTTGGTCTATAACCTTGAGCTCTGATTGTGGAAACCCTTTAGCTAAAACCTTAAACAGTTTATATGTAAGCTCAACATCGTTAATACAGTAGCCAGCATAAGACTTCAGTTCCTCCGAAGTAAAGTCTTCCAACCTTTTACCTAGTGCATTAAGTACTTCAGTTCCTTTCTGTCCTATCTTGTAACAAGATGACAGTGCATTCAATGAACAACCTATTGTCATACTGTGCTTGGGTCTAGCCATAGACATAGTGTCAAACCAAAACTTAGGCTTTATATTATAGTGCCACGATAGTATGGCACCATCGAAAGCCGAATGGTGTGCTAGTAGATACTTGTCTGATAGCATGAGTGAGTCGAGAAAACTACCGACATCATCTCCACTATACCATTCAGTTTTGTTGTTGTTTACTTTGACTGCTACGCCTATGACCTGAAACCTTTTGTCTCTTATATAAGATTCAGTTGTCATTTTAGATAGAGAGTAGTCCCTATCATAATAGGTTTCAAAATCTATGGTTACTATATCCATGCTACCTCTAATCTTTTTTGTACTCTTTTGTAAATTCAAACCCACCGATTTCGTCCCAGTTTTGAAACTCTCCGTCTTCTTCCATAAAGTCTCCGATTAACTGTCCCTCTTTCATCTTGTCCCACCAACGATTAGAAAGTTTAGAGTCTTCATATTTCTTTATAAAAGACTTAACGTCTATCTTATTAAGAACAGACTTTATTTCTTCCCAATTATCTATGTATTGAGTCGGAATCCAATCGCCTTGACAATCTAAAGCGTAGTCTCTCGGACTATATTTTCCGTCCATACAAACGTCTAATATTGATTCTTTTGAAAAGTCGTCTAACATCCACTCAGCGAAACCATTAGTTAAATATATTGTTGTACTCATTTTATCCTCTCTCTGCTTTGTTAATTAATATGTCTAAGTATTGTTTAGCTTTCCTCAAGTCCTCTATCTGTCCTTGTTTAGTTGGGTGTTTGTGTTGCCACCTACAGACATACTTGATTACGTTTGATTCGCAATATGGTATATCGTTCTCAACAATAAATGTTATTGGCTCTATCTTATACCTTGCATAGTGTTCAGGTTTCTCTACCTTGTCATTGCTTTTAACTATCATTTACTCCTCTCTTTCTATTACTATATGTAAATCTACACCATCTTCTTCTGCTGTATCTTCATCGTTATATATTACTACACCCATATCAGCTGTAGCCTCCATAATACTTTCTAGTAGTTCATCTGCCGAACAAGAAAGTTTATCTTTAACCTTAACCCAACCTGTTTTTTTGTATTTAGCCATTGATTACCCCCTAATGTGCTTTGCTTTCATTCAAAGTTAATTCTGTAATACCTTTACCACAATGTAAAGAATGTTCATTAGCTATTCCTACTGCCTCAGTAGATGTAGCACCCATTGATAATGCACCTAATGAAAAGTCTTTACCATCTCCGAATGCACATGGTGTAAACCCATGGACTACTGGGTGTGGTGTACCCTCATACAGCATCAGCCCCTCGTTCTTACTCACAACAACAAGTTGTGCTGTGTACGACATTCGATTAGATCGAGACGATATAGGGAACTCATCTTTCTTAGCCCCATCAGTAAACCATTCTCGTAAAAGAATTATATCTTGAAGTACACCAACGCCTGATACTATATATGGTTTGTTATCTTTAACCACATACCATGCTTTATCTGTTTCCCATTTCTGTGAGCCATCGTTAGCTTGTCTATCAGTAGCTAATGTCTGCCCATCCCATACTACTATTGTCATTTGTCTTTCTCCTTATCTTCTTTGGCATAGTCATGTCCATGCCCTTGATACTCTTCTATTATATCCCCTGTATCTGCGTTCTCTCTGTATACATCATAGTAACCACAATCATCACAGCCCATAATGTGTCCTACCTCATCATCACTAAATGTTTCTTGGTACGCATTGTATGAGCCACACTCAGTGCAACACCATTCACCTGTCATACTACTCATTATCTCTCTCCTTTTTTATTGCCATACATAGCTGTTCTATATGGCTACCTCTTATGTCTAAGTCGATACCATAATCATCTATGGCACTTATAAACTCACTTGTTGTCCACTCATCTAATATCATAGTTCCTATTTTGTTTAGCTCTTCACTCTCTACACTCATACTTTCTTCTCCATTTTTATTATTGTTTCATACAAACGATTAGGCTCTATGCTTTCACCTTTTGATATGCTATCTGTTAAGATTACTTTAACTGTGTCTATCAGTACTCTTCTTCTGATAGCGATTTGAAGTATGTTTGATTTGCACATATCCTCTTCTGCTATCATGTTATACGCTGTCATAGTATTACCTCCCTAACTGATGTAAATGTAGCCCACGAACAGTTACTTATGTTGTGCCTTTCACTTACCCAATCTTCTTCTGTACCTAGTATCAACTGTACTTTCCAATAGAGAGTTACCTCTCCATTAGTACAATCACACACTGCTATGTTTACTTTGTCCACATCTTTTTCACTACTCATTGTCTTTCTCCTTTGTTTTAAATAGGTTTAATATTTCATCTAGTGTATGGTCTTTCTCTCTTATATCCGAATTTAGATGAACTCTTGTTGGGCTACTGTGCTTATACCCAAGGGTTTTAAATACTCCTAGGTATTGTTTAAATGCAAATCCATAGTCTTGAAAGAAACCATCTACGGTATTGGGATTCACTGCTCGCCTACGCCAGTTGTGTGAAACAGCGAAGTGAAATGCATACATGCCTAGTAACTCCTCAGGTATATCATCTTTAGCCATACATGTTGTCACGTACTTGACTATATCTTTCCTGTTCCAAGGTATTCCATACCAGTTGAAAACCTTAGTAAGTTCTGACATTTTCTCATCATCTATTTCACTCATAAGTTTATCTAGCATACCAATACTTATCATAGATTTGAGTACTCGTTTGTGATTAGTCAGCATGGCTCTCCATTCTTTTCGTTTCTCAGGGTACTCTTCGGACTTGCTCATAGGTTTAGCATTGATAAACTCGTTTGTGTTTAAGTCGTACTGCAATCCTTTGTACACATAAGGGGCTTTTCCATAGAAAGATTTACCCATATGAGCCTCCAAATCCCAATTGTCTGTATCTCTACCCTCAACATTTATCTTATGTATTGCTAGCTGTTTCTTATGTGTGTATAAATCCCAACCAAAGTAAACTCTATAGTCTCTCGTTCCTTGCCTGTGAAAAGATACAGGAAAGAATCTAGGCATAGAGCTTACAAGTGTTTGACCACCTGTTCTACTAGACTCTTGGTGAAATGTAACTATGTTATTTTTAGATACACTCCATGCTCGATACTCACTTTCACCATAATACGATAGTGCTAGATATATATCTCCATTGTCATCTTCTTTGAGTCTACCCCATGAACTAATAGGCTTACCTTTTTGTCTGTTTCTACATGTATCTAAGATCCCATTTAGACTGTTCCAGTCCATACTGGGATACTTACATTCATTGTTAGTGTAATAATCATTAGCATTCTTAAAGTTAGTGCTCATTATTTTCTTATCATCATCAAAATATGTACTTCCAAATATACTCATTGCTTACTCCATTAGTTTGTTAATTGTTGTTGTTGCTGTCAGAGAATCAAAGTCTATGTCTTTAGTCTTATCATCTAGCTGTTCAGGTGTAGGTCTTTCATACACTTCTTTGTGTCTTGTCTTAGTAGTTTCAGGTACAAGTTCCCATAAGCCATCCCACTTCTTAAGCATTGGTGCTAGTGTCTTGTGTGATTCTAGCAATGCTCTGACATTATCCATGTACACTTTTCTCTCATTGAGTAGTTCTTTGAAAGGCTTTACCCACTCAGCATACTCTTTGCGTAGCCAAGCAAACTTACTGTCATCTATGTCTATCTTGTAATCATATCCACCACCTATGAGCCCTGAGTTTTCTCCTTTAGCAGGTCTGACTTGACTGGCTATATCCCACTTCAAATGATTGTAGAAATAATCATTGTCTTCTACATCATATGAGTAATCACCAAGTTGCTCTTCTCGTGTTACTGTTAGACTATCTACTATAGCCTGATTTACTTCTGAACTATCTCTTGATTGCCAACCCTCCATAGATACACCTACTGTATTTTGAAACCAGTCTGATGGTACTTGATTTAGTTTATTCTTCAGCTCTTGTGGTACAAGAGTGTCATAGATTCTCTGTCCCCAACTCTCAGGTCTAGGGTTATCTTCTTTTAGTTTTCTTATCCTCTTAGCATACACATCTCTAGCGTTTTTAAGAATTTCTGATTTAAGACTCTCACTTAGTCTAACTGTTGCCATAATTTACTCCTTGGTTATAGTTATCTTTCATCATGCATTTTGACTACCTCGCCAAAAGGCACATCTTGTTTCTCTCTAGCTGTTGACACCCACAATACAGGACACGCTGGCTCTGTACCGAAGTCATTACAATAGAGGTCTGTAAGAAACACACACGCCACAGGGCATATGTCATTCTTATCCATGTACTCAAACACAGGACTGAATGCTGTACCACCACCACCATGTGGCTTGATGATAGGCTCATCACTTCCTTTGTCGAATCTGTCATAGTGGCACACGCTACTGTCGAAGTAGATTACATGTACACTTGTTGGTGATTGGTCTTGCCATACAGTAGTTATCTCACTAGCAAACTGGTCTAGTTCATCTTGACCAATAGAGCCTGAGCAATCTACAGCAAACACTAGCTCACCCATTGCCTCACCTGATACACTAGGCAAGTACAATCCTTGTGGTAGAAATCTTCTGTTTGCTCTAGCATATGTTCTCTCATCAGTTCTAGCCTTGACAACAAATCTATGTAAGACTTCTCGCCAATCCACAATAGGTTTAAGCATAGCACCAACTATTCTTTCCAAACCAGCTGTCATCTTACCCATCATCTTAGTAGCCTGAGCTGATTGTGATACTTTAACTTTCCACTCAGCTTGTTTCCTTGCTTTGTCTGATTCGCTAACACCACCATCACCACACTCATCTAGTGGCATACCCTCACCACCTTGCCCTTGTTCTTCTTTAGGCACATCAGGTAGGATATTGTAGATACCCTCAGTAGTACCACCACCTTTCTCATGTAGCTGTCTGTCATGCAGACCACCACACTTAGGCATTTTACCTACACCATCTTCGATCAATAGCTGATTGATTACATAATCACCAGCCATGTTCCACTTGTATGGGTCTCTCTTACCTCTGCGAAAGCAATGCTCAAACATAGGGTGTAGACACTCATGTGCTAGTACAAACTTAAGCTCATCATCATCCATTTCATCTACCCACTTGGGGTTGAATCTAATGTCTTCACCATTGGTACATGCTGTCGGTACATTCTCATCCCATATAACTGGTAAACCGAAAGCAATACTACCTATGAATGGATAGGTGAGTATCAGTTGTGACTTAGCTTTACTTAGCCGTTTATCTTTATTCATCATTTGTTTCCCATAAATGCACCCATCTTGTTCATGATATCCTTAGCCTCACTTGACTTACGTTGCCTTAAGTCTAAGTCTAATCGCAAACTTTCAGGGTTGTTGTTTGCTAGTGTGTCCTCAACTTGTTGACGTATGTCCTCTAAGTTTTGGTCATTAGTTACATTAAGTCTTTTCAATACATCACATATGTCTTTGATGTTATCAATCATAGTGTCTCTAAACACACCCTTAGTGTCCGACAATTTCTCAGCCATGTGCTTTACCTTGTCGTACAATCTCTTCCATGCCTCTTGCATAGCAACTTGAGTAGACTGTTGTACTCTTACCTCAACTTGTTGCTGTATCTCTGCAAGTTCCTGTTCATCAATACCAACTCTGAAGTCATCAGATGGTACTGGTAGCACAGTCATTTCCATACTGAACTTACTGCTTATGTCATTCACACTTGGGTAATCATTGGCATTATACAAATCCCCTAGATACCTTTGTGCATTCAACTGCAACTGTGGATACGCTAGTATAAACTTGTCCACTAGCTCAACCCATTCAGACTTGTACTGCCTAAACTTACTCATGAAGTTTAGATAGTTAGCTGATGGTAGTATCATTGTCCCATCAATACCCCATGGTAGTGTGTTGTCATAATACTCTTGCCTAATCAATGTGGTTTTCTTCTTCACATTGTCTAGGTATTCATTCATTGGTAGTAGCGACTTGTTGTATCTACCAGCATGGTTGCCTGTGTTGTTAGCAAGGGCTACTTGGTCAGTAGCTTTCCTGTCTAGCTTACGAGCTGTCCACTGTGATACATTAAGTTGTACTAGCAATGCACTTTCATTTAACTTTGCCATTACTTCTCTCCTATTGTTTTAAGTTTTTTAAATTCATCATGTGGTATATCAATTTCTATTAGCGATACTGGGTAAAACAAACTCTGCAACGTATCAATATTGTCTTCACCACCATCATTGTTATAATCAGTATGCTCAATATCATCTGTTTCTTCACCACATCTTACTATCCTACCTACTGCTGACTCATCAAACTCACACGCACCTGAAACAAAGCGTGTCACAAACTGTATGTCTTCAAAGTTTTCATACCACTTGACATCATCAAACATATGAAACGCTATGTGAACAGCAGTACTGTGCCACCCTATACCTGTAACACCATCACCACTTGCCTCTCCAGATGTAGTATATATCTTAGCCTTAGAAAGAAACTCATCTAGTGCCACTCTAGTATCAGACGGATAGTCTTTGAGCTTATGCAATGTCATGTACTCAGTAAGTTTATCTAAAGAATTAAACCCTACAGCACACAAGACTGAGCTACGATATCCCATTAGTACAGATACTCTTTGTTATCTTGGCACCATTGGACAAACTCTTTACCTTGTAGCTTGGTACCGAACTTGTTCACAGCAATCTTCATTGTCAGTATGGAAAACTCTGCCTTACCAACGGTATCACTAGATAGTCTGCGACAATACTTGATAACATTGTCTATATTCCTATCAGCCCTATCAGCGATAGCACCACATAAGGCATACAATGTACTTGCCTCTTCAGGTATTGGTGCTGTGTTAGGACTATCAATGACTTTATCAGGATCAGGTATAGACTTGCATATCTTCAAGTATGCAACAAACTCTGCACCTGCACCCTCACCAATAGCACCCATGATTGCTTGTTGCTCTGCTATCTCATTGGGTATAACCCCTAGAATATCAGACACCCCATCAACCCATGACCGTGGTGTAGGATTTTGTTCCCTTTGTGGGTCAAAGTCATGCAACAGGTCAGGTCTAAAGTTTAGAAAGGACATCACCATGTGTGATACATCATTCCTAGTAGCCCACTTAATCCAGTCATCAAGCGTTGTCTCAAGGTCAACTACAGTCTCACGGTTACGAAGATGTGATAGCACCCTGTTAGCACCAGCTCTATCTTTCTGCCTGTTGCCTGTAGATATCACATGCCAACCATCTTTAAGGTCAACACCATGCAATGTCCTTGCTTGACATACGTTAGCTAAGACCTTTTGAATCTCAGCATTAGCTTGGTTTCTATCATCAAAGCATAAGATACCCTCATCAGGTATATCTGTTCTGCCCTTAGCTGGAAACCAGTCAGGTAGCTTGTACTCTAGTGTGCTACCGTCAGCCTTAGGATATGGTACACCAAAGTCTTCTACTAACATGGTCGGTAGATGTAGCTCTGTGTATCCAACACCCAACTCTTTAGCAACATCTCTCACTATGGTGGTCTTACCACCACCTGGACTACCCTCAATACACAATGTTCTCTTTATCGGAAACAATGCCTTGATAGTAGTTATCAGTTCACTTGCTCTCATAGTTTTACTCCTATGTGTTGGTGAGCCTATGTCATCTCGTACATAGGCTCTTGTACTAGCCCCATGCTAGTAATTCATTAAGGGTAGATAGGACTTAGCCATTAGAAACCTACCTACCCTACATAGATGTATACGCTAGCTTACATCTATGCTCCCAATAAGCTTGTGTACTCCTACTCATTGAGAAATATTCATTAAGGCGAGGATTTGGTACGCATTTGCTTTTAGTCCTCATTAAGTATTCATGTCTAGAACAAACCACAATACACCTCATGTGTAGGAACATAGCCATATAAACCTACACAATAAAACATGGTAACACTAACCTTACGATCGTGCTTATCCATGCTTACCACCTTTGTTATTAATTCCTTTCAAGTCTTCTTTATTACTCACTACAATGTAATTAGATTTATGTAATGGTACGACCGTATGCTTAACCCTACGAGCCTCTACCTCACCACACCTAAGGCATGTATCGTAACCTAAGGCTACTCTCTTAGGGTTTATATCATCATTACATAAAGCACATTTACTCATCATCTTCTCCATAAAGGATATCCCTAGTACATCACTAGGGATACCACTGGTTAACTACTAACCTACAGCTAATACATCTGTAATACTCAATGCTTTAGCTGGGGCTTTACCATTCTTACTATTCTTCTTACCGTTAGTAAGCTTGAAATATACACCCCAATAATCATGGACTGCAATCTCAGGGATAAACCCCATATCAGCTTGATTCTTGGGTTCCCACGCCTTGACACCAACTTTAAGATGATTAGCCATCTTAACCATGTCATCATATACTCGCTGATGTTCAGTGCAATGATACTTGTTAGGCTCATCTTCACCACAAAGGAAGATACCTAGTTTATCCTCACCATGATTAACAGTGGGTTTAATACAAACATAAAAGTCATGCTTATCTTTCGGCATTTTGTCACTCATTTTATTACTCCTAAATAACTCCCCAATACACTCTCGGCACTGGGGCTAGAGCTAGAATCCCACACTCAGATTTTTTTGCATTCTGGGTGACCTATAAATCGCTGGCGTTATATACCGTGGGTATCTACGTAGGTATAACTTGTGGTGTAAAGTTAGATAGTAAGATGTGAGATATATCAATGGTTTACCCTCAACTATCTAAACTATCTAATTATCTTGAGGTAATATGGGTTTATCCGAAACCTTATATATCTCTAGGCTAATACAAATAGTATCAAAGACATTACTTTACATAGATAATCTAGATAGTTTAGATAGTATAACTATACATGCATGGCTGTAAGCCTTACGTTACAACGTATTGTTACCATATGGGTGTAAGGTTTGTGTATATAAAACCTAAGGTAACATGTAAAGTTACCGTTAGATAGTACAGATAGTGTAAACTTTAGGTGTAACCTTAGGAATAACCTCGTATCTACGCCGTTTTCTACACGAGCTATAACCCCCCGACGCATGGTTTATATATATAAATTAAAAATAAATAAAAAGAATGAACAGTTTAAAGACTTGCTCAGGTCTGTTGGTTAGTTAGATAGTGGAACCCAGCTAACTATTCTTATATCTTGTGGTGGGAACTTGATAAACAAGTTAGCTTCTAGTGCATTATCAAATGTTTTCACTTTAGGTTGGTTCTTATCAAAGTAATGTACTTTAATATTTTTAAATATACTCATGTTTTACTCCTGCCTCCTCCCATTTCTGAGAGGAGGACTTGGTTTTGGTTATCTAAGAGCTCGCTTAGTACTCTTAGCTTTTGCGGATAAAGGTGTTATGTTAGGTCTACCGAAGTAATTCGATATATATAACATGCTACCTTTAGGACTAGCAGTGATTGCATCTACATTGAAGAAGCTACGGTTTAGCGATACCTCTTGACCTGCAGGCTTTTTAGCATATGCGGTAACTACTTCTTCAGCAGTTAACTCTTTTGCATAAGCAACGGCTGTTACTAGTGCATCCATAGCTTTCAAGTCGCCATCATTACTATACTTTCCCTCTTTAGCTTCTTTCAGAATAACGGATATTGGTCCATATTCTTTGAAAGCGTTAGAGCCCTCTTTATGTTCCCTGTAGTCAATGCCTACAGGTGTTTCCCATTTACGTTGCATAATAACCTCCTAAGGTTAGTAGTTTATTACCAACAAGGTTGTCAACAAGACAAACCTCGTTGATGAATCCAATATGACATGATTCAAAAACTTTGCATTCTGCTAGCAAATATGCCACGTCCATAGTATGTACATTGGATTATATGGAGGGGGGTAGTCGGACTCGTGTATTGTACGCCCCCCCTGGATAAGTAAACCTCTCATAACAAGACCCAAAAAACCAACATGTAAAGTTTCAGACTTTTAGTTGACAACCTGTTGATTTTACTTAATCATTCCATTATGGATACGCTCCCGTTAAAACATACCAAGTGGTCTGATCGTTTAGCATTTGATATAGCTTTGATGTTAGAAGGTAGTGGTGAGACTTTAGATGAAGTACGTACACGCCATAACATAACTGCAGATGATCTAATCGGATTCAATAAAGATAAAGTATTTCTAAAAAAAGTATCGTCGTACCGCAGTGAGATTCAAGAAAAAGGTATGACCTTTAAGCTTAAAGCTAGAGCACAAGCAGAAGAATTACTAACAACATCATGGACACTAATCCACAGTCCAGAAACATCATCAGCTGTTAAAGCAGATCTTATAAAGTCCACAGTAAAATGGGGTGGGCTAGAAGCAAAGAATACAACCATGGAGGAAAGTAGTGGAGGAGTTAAAATTACAATTAATCTCGGGGGGCAAGAACACACAACAAGAGTTGTCAACACTGAAGAAAGCCCAGATGAACATGAACTTATCGAGGCTGAGCGAGCCCTTTGATACTATACATAAAGGTAAACTTGCTAAGAAAATATATACGTTACATGAGTATAATAAATTTACAGCAGAGCTTATGAAGTTATCAATGTCTTATAATACAAAGATAGTTAGACATAAGAAAAAACCGACAGAGTATTTTGTTATTCTGTTAGAAAACTACGGGGGCTAAATGGAAATAGACTATACACCCACTAGAGTTTGTAAAAACTTTATGGTATCTGACAGTAAGATGCGTGTACTGATGGGGCCTGTAGGTTCTGGTAAATCAGTAGCTAGTTGTTTTGAAGTGGTCAGACGAGCGTCTATGCAAAAACCCAACAAGCAAGGTATAAGAAAATCAAGGGTAGCCATAGTTCGTGAGACAGCTAGGCAACTACAAGATACAACAATAAAAACATTTCATGATTGGTTCCCACCTGGTGTATGTGGCGAATACATGAGAACAACTAAAACTTACTTCTTAAAAGTAGGAGATGTTGAGTGTGAGATTATGTTCAGGGCACTCGATGATTCAGATGATGTAGCAAACCTGAACTCGCTAGAATTAACATTTGCATGGTTCAATGAGTGTCGGGATATAAACCCAGACATTGTAGATGCTATGTCAAAACGTATTGGTCGTTTCCCATCTGCTAAAGATGGTGGTCCTTCTTGGTTCGGGATGTGGGGGGATACTAACCCTCCCACTATGGATACGTGGTGGTATTATCAAATGGAACATCTTGACTCCACAGATGGAGTCAGTCCGAACGATAATGGGTGGGACGTATTCAAGCAACCATCAGGTAGAAGCGTTGATGCAGAAAACATAGAGAACCTACCTGAAGGTTACTACGATACACAAGGTAGATCAGATGAGTATGTAAGAGTTTACATTGATGGGGAATATGGGTTAAGCACAGCTGGGCAACCAGTGTATAAGTATTTCAGACCTGACTATCATATGGCGAACGAAACTTTACAACCTATAATGAATGGCGTTAGACCAATTATTATCGGGATGGATTTAGGGCTAACACCTGCAGCTGTTATAGGACAGCAAGACCCACGAGGTAGAGTTCTTATACTAGACGAAGCTGTAAGCTTTGATATGGGTATACAACGATTTGTAAGAACTGTACTAAAGCCATTGCTTACAGAAAGATTTTCAGGAGCACCGATACTTGTTATATCAGATCCTGCAGGTATACAACGAGCTCAGACTGATGAGCGTTCGGCTGTAGATATAATTAAAGCTGAAGGACTTAGAGTTATGCCAGCTAGAACTAATAATGTATCGGCTAGACTATCGGCGGTAGATGATTTCCTTATGCGTCAAGTAGATGGTGACTCAGCATTTCTATTAGATCCGAGATGTACAAGACTAAAAGCTGCAATGATGGGTGGATACAGGTTTCATAAGAAGAACGGAAACATAGAAAAGAATAAACATTCACACGTAGCTGAAGGCTTACAGTACTTAATGCTACATGTAAATAGTGTGTCCGATGGAATAATAACTAAGAAAAGAGATATAAAACCTATTGCAGCAGGCGGTTGGACTTGATATGCTAGAAACAAGCTTTCATATTTGCGGCTATAATTATGAATTTTTCCTCTCGTAATTATCTTTCACTCAACTCCTGCTTGATTTACTCCCGAGCAGGAGTCCTATTTTAGTTGTATAAACATGACAATTAAGTATATACTCGAAGATAATTGGAGGTAGTTATGAAAGGATATAAAAATTATACCATTAAAAAATACGAGAAAGGTGGTCTTGTAGAAACTAAAACTTATAAAGACGGTAAGCTCGTTGTTGCTATGGCACCAGTGACAGAAGATTCTAGATTCGATATGTCAGCACCAGAATTTGACAAGAAGTATGGTGAAAAAGAACTAAAAAAACTGGCAGACATCATCCGAAAAACAGGTGCGGCAAAAAATAAAGACGGCAGTATTATAAAAGAAACTGGTGCAGAAGAATATCTAAGAAAAAAAACTAGAGACGCTAAACCAAAATAAATTATGCTACAGATAATGGATAATGAGGCTCTTCGCAAACAAGAGAAAGCTCAGACAGACAAAGATTTAGAAGAACGACAGAATGAACCTTTGATCTTGGGTTTGGCTTCTCACTTGCGTGAGTGCTGGGATGCAGCTAAACGTGCTAAAAAACCCATAGAAAATATTATGCTTCGAGGACTTCGCCAAAGAAACGGAGAGTATGAAGCAGATAAGCTTAATCAAATTAAACAGCAAGGCGGCTCTGATGTTTATATGATGATTACTGAAGTCAAGTGTAGAGCAGCAGAAAGCTGGCTTCGTGATATTCTATTAGAGACTGGTACACCACCATGGGATTTACAGTCAACTCCCATACCTGATTTAGAACCTGGACATACTCAAAATTTACAAAATGAACTAGCTGCTGAAGTATTAAAGTTAATTGAATCTCAAGGTCAAGCACCAGACCCTACTAAAATGGAAGAGCTTAAAGAGATGGTAGGTCAGGAGTATAGATTTAAATTACTACAAGCTGCTGATAATAGAGCTCGTAGGATGAAAGTAAGAATACAAGATCAATTTGCACAAGGCGGTTGGGGTGAATCTTTTAATGATTTTATTACAGACTTAGTAACTTACCCATGTGGTTTTGTCAAAGGGCCTATAGTTCGCAGACAAAGAAAATTAAGTTATACAAAAGATGAGGCGGGTAACACAACAGTAGAAGCTGATGAAATAATTGCACCAGAGTTTGAACGTGTTGACCCATTTAGAATATATCCAGAACCTGGAATTACTAATATCAATGATGGATATTTGTTTGAACATCATCCACTTAGTCGTACAGAATTAGCAGATTTAATAGGTGTACCAGGATATGACGACGATGCAATTAGAAAAGTATTAGAATATGGTAATGGTAGCTCGTGGATATCAGAAGATGTAGAGCTAGCTAAAGATGATGAAGAAAGAAAGTTTCATTCATTTGATAGACCTACAGAAGTTTACGATGCAGTAGAATTTTGGGGTAAGGTCAGTGGTAAAATGCTAATCGAATGGGGTCTAACTGAAGAAGACGTACCTGATGAAGCTCGTGAGTATGACGCAAACGTATGGATGGTGGGTAATTATGTTATCAAAGCTGTACTAAACTACGACCCACTAGGTGAAAAACCGTATGCTAAAACCTCATTTATTAAATGCCCAGGAGCATTCTGGGGTAAAGGTATACCAGAAATTATAGAAGATTTACAAAACGTATGTAATGCAGCAGCTCGTGCTTTAGTTAATAACATGGCTATATCAAGTGGACCGCAGGTTGAAGTTAACCTTGAGAGGATTCCACCTAACGAAGACATTACACAAATGCACCCATGGAAAATATGGCAAGTAACTAATGACCCACTAGGATCAAGTGCTCCTGCTGTTAGGTTTAACCAACCAAATGATAATGCAAACACATTAATGAGTGTATATGAAAGATTTAGTAAACTAGCTGACGATCATTCAGGTATACCGTCGTATGTATACGGCGATTTGAATGTAAAAGGTGCTGGTCGTACAGCATCAGGACTTTCTATGTTGATGGGTTCAGCAGGGAAAGGCATACGTCAAGTAGTTATGCATATAGATTCTGATGTCATAAAGCCTATTGTACATAGACAATTTGTATACAATATGCGATATGATGAAGATGAATCAATTAAAGGCGATGTTGAGATACTACCGAAAGGTGCAGTTAATCTCGCAGTTAAAGAAACTGTTAACCTTCGCCGTATAGAATTTCTTAACGCAACCGCCAAC
>Ga0181422_1000024_pt1 | contig 40739 bp, 70 predicted proteins | sample 45SPOviralmetaG_FD_130147 | JGI IMG/M metagenome (GOLD analysis project Ga0181422, IMG submission 130147) | Marine viral communities from the oligotrophic San Pedro Time Series (SPOT) site, San Pedro Channel, CA, USA - 45 SPOT_SRF_2013-07-18 | ecosystem: Environmental > Aquatic > Marine > Strait...
ATGTAGATTTAGACCAATCAGCAGTCAACTATGTTGGCGAACATTATATGTCAGTTATCATAGCAGGCAATAGTAACGCAGTAGATGTAGACCAAACAGAAACAGGTAATAAGAAATTATTTTTAGATATAGATGGTAGTAATAATGTTGCAGTAGACCAAAAAGGTACAGGTGACCATTATGCAGAAATAACTTTAACTGATAGTCATAATGTAGATGTAACGCAAGACGGAAGTGGTGACCACAATGCAACAATTAATTTAAGTGGTAATACTTCTAGTATAACATTGACGCAAGATAGTAGTACTTCACAAAATTATTATCTTTACCAAAATTGTTCACAAGCATCCTGTTCCGCTACTGTAACACAGAACTAAATAGAAGTATGAAAAAATTATTTACTCATTGGACGATTGCATTTGTTACCTTAATAGTATTAACGTGGATTGGTTTAAAAGACCCACAAGTAAAAGAAATTCTAAGGTTGAAATCATTTGACCTTTTATTACAATCAGAAAAAAAAGAAATATCTACAGATATACATGTATTGACTATTGATGAAAAAGCAATAGAAAAATATGGTCAATGGCCATGGAACAGAGAAGTCTTAGCTAGTGTAGTAAATGATCTAAGAGAAATGGGTGCTGGTACTATAGTAATGCCTATTTTGTTTTCAGAATATGATAGATTAGGTGGTGATAATGAATTTATTAATACTATACATCAAAACGGTGTAGTTATTGCTCAAGTAGGAACTAATCAAACAAATAAAAATGCAGTACCACGTGGTGTTGCAAAAATAGGAGATCCACTACCGTGGTTATTTGAATGGGGTGGAATGGTAGGACCTGTAGCAGAGTTTGGACAATATGCAGATGGTGTAGGTGTTACAAATACAGCGCCAGAGGTTGACGGTGTTGTAAGAAGAATACCATTATTAATGAGAATAGGTGAAGATGTTTATCCTTCAATTGCAATAGAAACTATTAGAGTTGCAACAGGTGACCCTAGTTATCAAGTAAAGGCAGGCGATGGTGGTATTATTGCTATGAGAGTACCAGGTTTCAAAACTATTAAGACAGACGCAAATGGACGTATCTGGTTGAGATGGAACAGTAGTTTTATGACTACCTCTTTAGCCGATCTATATGATACAGAGGTAAGTTTAAGAGGTAAAACGATTATTATTGGCATGTCAGCTGAGGGTTTAGGTGGTGTTATTGCAACACCAACAGGAGAAAGATATGCCTATGATCTAACTGCCTCCACTTTACAAACAGTATTAGACGGTAAACATATACAAAGAGTTGATATATCATTTTTGATAGAATTAGCTGTTGCCTTTTTACTAGGAAGTGTTATAATAATACTTACAAGATTTACTCCTTATTGGGTTGTAGGTTTAAAAATGGTCGTATTCTATGGTGCGACAATCTATACAGTTCATTATCTCTTTGAGAAATATTTAATATTAGCTGATGGTAGTTGGGCAATCATTACAATTACAGTTGTTGGTATGCATAGTATCTTTAATAGATTTGTATTAGAGTTTCAACTTAAACAACAAATTAAAAAACAATTTGAACATTACTTAGAACCTAAAATGGTGAAAAAGTTACAACAAAATCCTAACTTACTAAAACTAGGTGGTGAAAGAAAAGAATTAACATTTTTGTTTTGTGACATAAGAGGTTTTACTCCTTTATCAGAAAAATTTAAATCAGATCCAGGTGGATTGACAAAAGTTATTAACAAGTTCTTAACACCAATGACAGATATAATTATGTCAAACGGTGGTACTATTGACAAATATATGGGGGACTGTATAATGGCCTTTTGGAATGCACCGATAGATGTAAAGAATCACCAAAATGTCGCAGTTAAAAGTGCAATGCAAATGCAACATAAATTACATGAATTAAACTCCTCAAAGGTTTTTGGAGAGAACATAACTATAAATATAGGAATAGGTATTAACTCAGGTTATGCCTACGTAGGAAATATGGGAAGCAATCAAAGATTTGACTATTCAGTTATAGGCGACCCCGTCAACTTAGCCAGTAGATTAGAGGGGGTGTCCAAGAATTACGACGCCACACTAATTGTCGGCGAAGATACCTACAGCTCAATCAAAAATCAATTTAACTTTACCAAAATAGATGATGTACAAGTGAAAGGTAAATCTAATACAGTATCAATCTATACAGTTAAGGAGCCCTATGATTACACAACTACAAATGAGGAAGTTAAGAAAGTTAGTAATAAGACAGATAAGACAAGAGCGACAAGTAAATCTATATCATCTAAATTTGACATGGGCAAGAATACGAAAACAAAAAGACAGGCGAAGAAGAAGAACACTTAAAAAAATATGGATGCAACGACAGACGGCATTGATGAAACAACAACAACTTTTTATGCCATCTTTAGTAGCTTAAATACTTTAAACAACTAAATAATAGTATCAGCAAATATACAAAAACGAGGTATATACCCTCCACATAAGTTATAAAAAGAATGCTGATCCTAGGAAAAATATGGCAGATACAGACTACAAAATTGAATTAGAAAAAGTAAAAACTCAGGTAGAGAATGTATCGGGTATTCAATCAAAATTAGATACGGCGATAGATAAACTTACAGATGTTTCTACTTCAATTAAGTCTATGTTAGCTGTACACGAAGAAAAACTTTCTAGGTCTGAACAAATAGATGAAGTTATATTTGGTAAAATTAAAGACCGTGCCGAAGAAACTGATAAGGTATATAGAGATTTAAGTAAAGAAATAAATCAAGTAGAAAGAAGACTACTAATAGAGATAAAATCATTGAAAAATGAAATAGGATCCAGAGTAGGCGTCTTAGAAAAATGGAGATGGATTATAGTGGGTAGTGCAATCATAATTGGTTGGATACTATCTAAGAACCTAATGCCATTACTCCATATGATGAACGGACCTCAATAATTCCACCATTGACAAATGCGACACTATATAGTATAGTAGTCTTTGTGTTATGTCGAGTTATATTGATCTAAAATTTATTAATGATTTATCAGCCAGATTAGGGCAGTTTAAAAAGAAAACAGATTATCTGTTTAACTTTCGTTGTCCTCATTGTGGTGATTCACAAAAGTCCAAGACAAAAGCGAGAGCATATTTGTATCGTATTAAGAACGATATGTTTTTCAAATGTCACAATTGTGGACAAGGTCAAAACCTAGCAAACTTTATTAAGTTTGTAGACCCAAAGCTGCATGAATTATATTTGTTAGAAAGATATAAGTCATCAGCACCAGCGACACCAAAACCTAAATTTGATTTCAAACCACCTGTGTTTGAGTCAACCATACTGGACAATCTAACGTCTATTGATAAGTTAGATGAAAAACATCCAGTAAAACAGTATGTGATAAATAGAAAGATACCTGAAAAGTATTTTTCAAAATTATTATTATCTGATAAATTTATGGCTTTGGTAAACAAGGCAAAACCAGGCACATTTAAAAAGATATTTAAAGACCATCCTAGGTTGATAATACCTTTTTATGATTTGCAAGGTAAGTTGTTTGCGTTTCAAGGTCGTGCTTTTGGTGATGAACAACCAAAGTATTTGACAATTAAATTAGATGAAAACAAACAAAAAATTTATGGTTTAGAAAGAGTTAATCTACAAGATCAAGTATACATTGTAGAAGGCCCTATTGATAGTTTGTTTTTAGATAATTGTTTGGCAGCTGCAGGTGCAGATGTTATGTTAAGAAATATACAACCTAAAGATGTTACGTATATTTTTGATAATGAACCAAGAAATAAAGAGATCGTTGATAGAATGTATAAAGTGATAGAACAAGATTATAATTTAGTAATATGGCCAGAAGACATGCGACATAAAGACATCAACGACATGTTTATTGCTGGACTTGACAAATCGAAAGTTTTAAGTATTATAAGTAATAACACTTTTCACAAGTTAAAAGCGTTAACAAAAATCAGTTATTGGAAAAAAGTTAAATAGAGGAGAAATACATGGTGGACAATTCACAAGAGATTAAAGTTGTAAAAAGAGGTACAAGAGGTACTGAAAAATTAGATATTGAAAAGATACATGAAATGGTTGAATATGCTACCGAAGACATTAATGGTGTATCATCTTCATCAATTGAAATGAACTCAGGTTTACAATTTTATGACGGAATATCCACAGATGATATACAAAAAATTCTAATCAAATCCGCTTCTGATTTAATTTCATTAGAAAATCCTAATTACCAATATGCAGCTGCTAGACTATTATTATATTCACTAAGAAAACAAGTTATAGGTAAACTATGGGACCACCCTCATATTTGGGACCATGTAAACAAATGTGTTGACGCAGGATTGTATGATAAAGAAATATTAGAAAAGTATTCTAAAAAAGATTTTGATAGAATGGAAAATTGGGTAACACATGAAAGAGATTATGATTTTACTTATGCAGGTCTAAGACAAGTTATTGACAAATACTTAGTACAAGATAGATCAACAGGTTTGGTATTTGAAACTCCACAATTTATGTACATGATGATAGCTGCAACTATATTTGCTAACTATTCAAATGGTAAAAGAATGACGTATGTTAAAAAATATTATGACGCCATTAGTAAATTTAAAATTAATATTCCTACTCCTGTTATGGCAGGTGTTAGAACACCCCTTAGACAATATGCAAGTTGTGTATTAGTTGATGTAAATGATACATTGCCAAGTATATTTTCAAGTGATATGGCCATTGGTCGTTACGTAGCACAAAGAGCTGGTATTGGTATTAATGCAGGTCGTATTAGAGGTATCAATGCAAGAATTAGAGGTGGTGAGGTACAACATACAGGTGTTATACCTTTCTTAAAAAAGTTTGAAGCAACTGTAAAATGTTGTACTCAAAATGGTGTAAGAGGTGGTAGTGCAACGGTACACTTTCCTATTTGGCACCAGGAAATAGAAGATATTATTGTATTAAAGAACAATAAAGGTAGTGAAGATAACAGAGTTAGAAAGTTAGATTATTCAATTCAGTTATCTAAATTGTTTTATGAAAGGTTTATTAATGAAGAAGAAATTACATTGTTCTCACCACATGAAGTGCCAGAATTGTACGAAGCATGGGGTACTGAGGAGTTTGACGAATTATATTTACGAGCAGAAAGAAAAACAAGTGTTAAAAAGAAAAAAATCTCCGCACAAGACTTATTCTTTGACATCTTAAAAGAAAGAGCTGAAACAGGTCGTATTTACATTATGAATATCGACCATTGTAATACTCACTCTAGTTTTAAAGATAGAGTTACAATGTCAAACTTATGTCAGGAGATTACATTACCAACTGATCCAATAGAACATATTGATGGTTCTGGTGAAATTGCATTATGTATATTAAGTGCAATCAACGTAGGTAAATTAAACTACTTAGAAGATTTAGAAGAACTTTGCGATCTAGCAGTAAGAGGTTTAGAAGAGATAATAGATCATCAACATTATCCAGTAAAAGCTGCAGAGATTTCTACAAAGGCAAGACGTAGTTTAGGTATTGGTTATATTGGTTTAGCCCATTATCTAGCAAAACAAAAAGTTTCATACGGTGATAAACAAGCATGGAAAGAAGTTGACCAGTTAACTGAAAGTTTCCAATATTACTTATTAAAGGCAAGTAATGAAGTAGCTAAAGAAAAAGGTGCTTGTGAGTATTTCCACCGTACAAAATATTCAGATGGTATTCTACCTATTGATACCTATAAAAAAGAAGTTGATGAGATTGTTAATCGAAAATTAACTTGTAAATGGGAAGATTTAAGGAAGAATATCAAAGAGCATGGGCTACGACATAGCACACTCTCAGCCCAAATGCCGTCTGAATCCTCTAGTGTGGTTTCCAATGCTACTAACGGCATTGAACCACCTAGGGACTATTTAAGTATTAAGAAATCAAAACAAGGTCCTTTGAAACAGGTAGTACCTCAGTATAATACATTAAAGAATTTTTATACTTTATTATGGGATATGCCAAGCAATGAGGGATATATAAATGTAGTTTCTGTTATGCAGAAATACTTTGACCAAGCAATTAGCGGTAACTGGTCATATAATCCTGAACATTATGAAGACGGCCAAGTTTCGGTTAGTGCAATGGCACAAGACCTACTAACAACGTATAAGTTAGGTTGGAAAACATCATACTATCAAAATACATATGATAGTAAAAAAGACGTTGACGAACCTGCTCATCCAGTTGGTTGGACAGATAACGTGCCAGAGAAAGAGGAAGAATTAAAATCACCAGCAAGTGAACATCTAAACGGACAGTTACAAGATGATGAAGCTTGCGATAGTTGTAATATATAGAAAGGATTATCTATGGCATTTTTATGTGTTAATACACCTCATGTAGATGTGTTTGTAAAGAAAGAATATCTTTATGACTTACAAAAAGGGCATGGTGAATTTTTAGAAGGAGTTTGGGTAACAGCTAAGTCTATACAAGGCAGAGCATTATACTTTGAAACTTATATACCTGAGTATGGTGCATTGTTTGATAAGTTACCTATAAGTGCCTTTGTTTGGAAAACTGATATTAAAGAAGACGTACCTTTAACTGAATTACAGTTGTGGGATTGTTTTAGTTATGATATAACAATATGTGAGAAACAAATGTTAAGTGGTAATCAATGTAAGTATCTATCGCCATCTAAAACATGGTATAAAGGTTGGTACATGTTTACAATTGATAATGCAAACTCCACTAACTTAGAAAGAAATGTAACTTATAGTGAAGTACCTAGTCAACATAAGTCATTTAATATTCTAAAGTTAGATAATGGTTATTTTGCAGCTCAACCTAATAACAGAGTTATATTTTATGATAAGAGTTATACACCTAGTAAGTTGAAGTTTCCAGACTTCAAAGTATCTACAGTAGAGTATAGTGTAGAGGGTGATTTGAAGTGGACAGCAGGAGATGATGATAAATTTTTTTATGATTTAAATGAGAATGAAGACTGATTTAGGACATTATATAAGAACTTACAAGGATACATATACTACCAATTTTTGTAAAGACCTTGTTAATACATTAGATAAAAGTTATTCTGAAAAGCATAAGTTTTATAATGGTACAACAGGTGAAGAAACAAAAGTTGGTAATGATCCTGAAAATGTATGGTTAGACGAACCATACGCCAAGCAATACAGAGAAGAGCTGATGAAAGGTCTTTATAATGTATTGGACAAATATATCGTAAATGATATGTGTAAGACGGAAGGATTTGACTATTTTCCAGGTTGGAATGGTTATAGTTTTCCAAAATTCATTAGATATGAAAACAATGCAGAGATGAAACCTCATTGTGACCATATCTTTGATTTATTTAAAGATGAACAAGGCAATCCTAGGGGTGTACCAATACTTACTATGATTGTAGGACTAAATGAAGATTACTATGGTGGTGATCTTAATATATTATATGGAAAGGATTATAAATTAGAAACAGGAGAATGTATTGTTTTTCCTTCTAATTTTTTATATCCTCATTATGTTAAACCAGTAGAGAAAGGTAGAAGATACTCAATGATAAGTTGGGTACACTAGAAAAAAATGGGAAGAAGCGTATTTAATAAAGATAAAAACTTAGACGCCACAAAAGCAGCGATGTTTTTTGGGCCAGACTTAGCCGTACAACGATATGATAACATGAAATATCCTATCTTTGACAAATTAAACCAACAACAATTAGGTTACTTTTGGAGACCTGAAGAGATATCGTTACAAAAAGATAGAAACGATTATCAAACATTATCAGAACAACAAAAGTTTATATTTACTTCTAATTTAAAGTATCAAACAATGTTAGACTCTGTACAAGGCAGAGGTCCATGTTTAGCTTTCTTACCGTTTTGTTCTCTACCAGAATTGGAAGGTTGCATAGTAACATGGGATTTTATTGAAACAATACACAGTAGAAGTTACACCTATATAATTAAGAATTTGTATCCTGATCCATCTGAGGTTTTTGATACTATTATAGAAGATAATAATATTGAAAAGAGAGCTGGTAGTATTACAAAAACTTATGATGATTTAATAAGTATGGGTTATAAGTGGACTTTAACACCAGATAAAGTTGACATGTATGAATTAAAAAAGAGATTATGGTTAACAATGGTGACAGTAAACATTTTAGAAGGATTAAGATTTTATGTATCATTTGCTTGTAGTTTTGCATTTGGTGAATTAAAATTATTAGAAGGTTCTGCTAAGATAATAGGTTTTATAGCAAGAGATGAAAGTCAACACCTTGCAATGTCACAAACAGTTATCAATAATTACCGTGAAAGAGAACAAGATAAGACAATGTTAAAAGTCATTAAAGATACAGAAAAAGAAGTTTATAAAATGTATGATGACGCAGTTAACGAAGAGAAGAAATGGGCAACTTACCTATTCTCAAATGGTTCTATGATCGGTTTATCAGAAAAACTATTACATCAATTTGTTGAGTATATGGCAAATAGAAGAATGAAAGCTATTGGTCTTACACCACAATATGAACAGAAAACAAATCCATTACCATGGGTAGATCATTGGTTGAATAGTAGATCACTTCAAAATGCACCACAAGAAACAGAGATTGAATCTTATGTAATCGGTGGCGTAAAACAAGATGTAAAAAAAGATCAATTCAAAAAATTTAAATTATAATGATTAAACATAAAAAAGCATGTTCTTCTTGCGACACTAAATATACAGTAATTTGGAATGAAGAAGAACAAGATTTAGATCCATTAACATGTCCATTCTGTGGATATGAAGTGGAAGATGAGGAAGACATTGAACAAAGATATGAACCGAACGATAATTGGGATTGATTATTCATTAACAAGTCCAGCTATTTGTGTTACTACTGATTTTAAAATAGAAAACTCTAACTTTTATTTCTTATCAAGTAAAAAGAAACATGAGGGCAAGTTTGGTAAATATATTACAGGTCAATTGCATGATGAATGGGATAATCCTATTGAAAGATTTGCAAAGATAAGTGATTGGGTAATCTTTGTATTAGAAGATTTACATCCAGACCCGAATAGAATAGTCTTTATTGAGGGTTACTCTTTTGGTTCAAAAGGTCAAGGTATATTTCAGATTGCTGAAAACTGTGGTATATTGAAGTATAGATTACGAGAAGAAAATTGGTATTATGATACTGTTGTACCAAGTGTTGTTAAGAAACATGCAACAGGTAAAGGCAACGCTGATAAAGATATGATGTATGAGGCGTGGTTAAAAGATACAAAGATTGACTTGAAACAAATATTTGATACATCTAAAGTGGGAAATCCACTATCAGATATTGTTGACAGTTATTATATTGCGAGAACAGGTTATGAAAATATTGAAAGCAAAAAAACATCCAAAAACTGATCTACCATTAGAACTATTTAATGTAGCTGAGTTGATTTGTATACCTAAAGAACATTGGTTACAAAAAAGAATAGAAGAGTTTGAATACAATAAAAGTTTTGAAAACCATGGTATGATATGGCCTATATGTGTAACAGATGAAAAACCTGATTGGGTTGATAAAAGATTAAGACCTAAAAATCCATGGCATTATACAGACGGTAAATTAAATCCAGGTTTATATGTACACACAGGTAACAAGAGAGTACATTGGGCAAAACAAAATGGTTACGATCAAATTGAAGGATATAAAATGACAACTATTGAACATAAACGTGATCTTAGAAGAATGACATCTATAAATCATACGGAGATACCTAAATGATTAATATTCCAGATACAATAATGACAACTGATGGTTATACACCACATAAATTTATAAATGGATTTGTAAAGTATTGGGAAGATTTAAGAGATGAATGGCCAGCTGCAAGTTTATTTAAAGAAGAGGGTCATATAAAACCTAGGAAACATGGACAAAGACCTCATCTAAGAATGTTTATGTGTTATGCACCTCATCCTGATAGTTCATATTTTGACCGATATAAAATACACCGATATCAATTATCTGAAACATGGGATTATTTTGTAGATAAAATCTTTAGTAGTAAAGAATATATAGATTGGATAAAAGAAACATTAGAAATACCAGGTAATAATTTTAAATTTAGATTTGATTGGCACTTAACAAAATGGGGACAAGACGTATCACCTCATGTGGATAGTACGACTAAATATGGTAGTCATTTAATATACTTTATGCCAGAGGGTTGGAATGAAGAGTGTGGTGGTAATACAATATTTTATAAAGGTAAACTTGTTGACAATATGAATCCAGAACCTACAGACTTTGCTCATAAACAACAATATATTAATACAGGCAATACTTCATTGTTATTTAAAAATAGTCCTGAAGGTTGGCATGGTGTAACAGAGGTAAATACTGAATTAAATAGACAAATATTTAATGTGGTGATTTTGAAAAACGATTAGGAGATAATATGAAAGATGTAAAAGGTTGGCAACTGCCAGATTGGGACGATCATTATGAAAAGATGTTGATGGAGTATAATGGTAAATGGGAATATCAAAAAGAAACTAGAGATTTCTCTTTAGGTTTTGTTAAAGCATGGAATATTGCATTAGATATAGGTGGTAATATAGGTTTCTGGTCACAGGACTTATGTAGAAAGTTTAAAACAGTTCGAGCATTTGAACCACATCCAGAAAACATAGCTTGTTATAGAGAAAACATGAAAGAGTTTAATAACTGGCAACTAGAAGAAATCGCATTATCAGATAAACAAATGGAGAACGCAGAACTATTTGCTTCACCAGATGAAAGTGGTAATGTAAGTTTACTTGCTCATGGTGTAACACATGGCAACTCTAAAAGAATTTTAGAAGAAAAACAACTAAGTAAAACTTTAGTTGATGTAAAAAAACTTGATGATTACTTATATGAATATAAAGGTAAGAATATAGATTTTATAAAAGTAGATTGCCAAGAACATGAAAAAGAAATAGTAAATGGTGGTTTAGAATTACTAAAAGACCATGCAACTGTAATATGTTTAGAATTGCCTTGTAGAAATTCTGTAGAACAAAAATACCATGATGATATTGTTGAAGTATTAAAAGATATTAATTATACACGAAGAGGCAATAAAAGAAAAGAAACTATCTTTACTAAGTGGGTAGATTAAATGTGTGCAATACACGGCATAGGTTTTAAAGATACAGACCTCATCAATAAGATGTTGGCTGTGGCGCACCATAGAGGACCAGACTATAAACAATCCTGGCACGACACCGATATAACCTTAGGCCACAATTTATTATCTATTGTAGGTCAAGTAAATGAAAGTAAACAACCATATCAATATGAAGATTGTATATTAGTTTTTAATGGCGAAATATATAACTACAAAGACTTATCACATAATCCTAAGACAGATACAGAAACATTAGCTAAAGGTTTAAAAAACGAAGGCTGGGAGTTTCTAAAAAAATGTGATGGTATGTTTGCTCTTGCATTTTACAATACAACAACTAAACAATTAATTTTAGCAAGAGATACAAATGGTACAAAACCATTATATTACGGTTACCTAAAAGACAAATTATATTTTTCTAGTGAAATTAAAAGTTTATTAGAATGTGGTTTTGAAAGAAAGATTTGTAAAAGAGCATTAAGTTTATATTATAATCAAGGTTATGTACCAGGTTATTTAACAATGTTTGAGGGTATTAAGAAGTTAGTACCAGGTCAAGTGTTAGTAGATAAACAAAGTTATAACTTATTAGATTATGATTTATTAGTACCAAAAAAATTAGATATTGATTTTGTTGCCAAACAAGTGCAATTAAAAAATAATTATGTAGTACAACAAACTTTAATGGGTAGAAGAAACATAGGTTTATTTCTATCAGGTGGTTTAGATTCAACTTCAATATTATACGAGATGAAAGAGCTAGGTGTAAAACCTAGGACATTTACATCTAGTTTTGCAACAACTGATCCAGAGAGTTTATTAAATGAAGATAGTAAACTGGCACAAAGATTATGTAAAGATTGGGGTATAGAAAATAATATTGTTTATCAAACTCAAAAAGATTATGTTGACGCAATAGAAGATACCTTTTATGCATTAGAAGAACCAAGGCAAGGTAAAAGTTTTCCAACATATTACAATATGAATAAGTTTATGGCAAGTAATGATATTACTGTTACATTAGCAGGTGATGGTGGTGATGAATTGTTTGCAGGATATAAACACCATAAGAGCCCTAATTGGCCTGGTAAATTAAAATCATTAAGAAAACATAATCGACCACTTAAAAATCCAGAATTAGAATGTGGTAAAGATGACCAAATAGATTATTTAAAAGAATGGTTACCAATGCAACAAATAAAAGATGAAGACCATTTAAATGATTTCATGTACATAGAGAGTTTAAATAGTTTAGCTGAAGATTTTTTAATTAGAAATGATAAGTTAGGTATGGCACACAGCATGGAAGGTAGATTTCCTATTTTAAATAAAAGATTAAGAGATTACGTAAGAGCTTTACCAAGTAAATTAAAAGTTGATGATAGATTTTATCAACACCCTAGGTTTTATCATAAGTATTTACAAAAGAAAGCATATGAAGGATTACTACCAGATTATATTATTAATCATGTAAAAACAGGTTGGCGTTTCCCTACAGATGAAATACTTGTAGGTAGAAAAGATCAACCAGCACCAGACAACGGAGTTTTAAAAGACTATATAAGAGAAACACTAAACGATAAAGAACTTATGGATATATTTGAATATGATATGACAGATGTTGAAGATAGATATTTAAACAATAGAGATTTTGATAAAAAATCAGGTATAGGTCCTAGATCACAGAAAGAATTATTTTGTACTCTTAACTTTGCAGTATGGAAGAAAGTATATGGTATGTCAATATGAAACTATTAACTGTTACAACTTGGAATAATAAACTATACAAAGAGTACGCTCATAGATTTGAGAAGACATATAACTTATCGTGGCCATATACTGTATATAATGAAGATGATGGTATGTTTGAAGCAATACCAGATTTAAAAGCATTTGTTGAAAGAAACAAAGATAAACCTACAGATAATTTTTTACAAGACGCAGTAAGATTTAGTTATAAAGTATATGCATATTGTCATGCTATAAAACAATACAAAGATGAATACGATTTTATTATGGGTATTGACGCAGATAGTGTATTTTACCACCCTATACCCGAAGACATTGTAGCTAAAAAATTATATAAAGAAAATTGTATGATGACTTACCTTGGTAGAGGTGGTCAATATAGTGAATGTGGTTTTTTAGGTTTTAATTTGAAACATCCTGAAACACAAAACTATGCTAGAGAAATGTTAAAATTATATAATAGTGATGAGATATATAAACTAGTAGAAACACACGACAGTTTTGTTTGGGACCATGTAAGAATTAAATTTGAATTAGAAAAAGGTGTAAAGAATAATAATATTGGAGATCACAAGAAAGCCCATGTACAAGCGAGATCAATATTAGGTCAGTTTTATGACCATACAAAAGGCGCCAGTAGAAAAGCAATGGGTATGAGTGGTGAAAACCAAATGGTTTTAAGAGAGGGAAAGAAAAGATGATAAACGTCTTCATAGGATATGATAGTAAAGAAAAGGTTGCCTTTAACACATTATCATATTCAATATTAAAACATAGTACAAAACCGGTGGCAATAACACCGATTTACTTACCGAATATTAAAGATGACTTTGTAAGAGAGCGTAATGCTATTTCTAGTACAGAGTTTTCATTTAGTAGATTTATTATACCTCACCTAATGAATTATAGAGGGTGGGCATTATTTATGGATTGCGACATGTTAATGACAACAGACATAGCTGAACTATGGAGATTGCGTGACGACAAGTATGCTGTTCAAGTTTGTAAACACGATTATGTACCTAAACAAGAAAAGAAGTTTTTAGGTCAAGTACAAACAAAATACGAAAAGAAAAACTGGTCTAGTTTTATGTTAATGAATTGTGCCAAGTGCCACGAATTAACACCTGATTATGTAAACTCAGCAACAGGTTTACAGTTACATCAATTTAAATGGTTAGAGGGAGATCATATGATAGGTGATTTGCCTTTAGAGTGGAACTGGTTAGTCGGTGAATACGATTATAAAAAAGATATAAAGAGTGTTCACTTTACTGAGGGTGGTCCTTACTTTGAAGATTACAAAGAGTGTGATTATGCAAATGATTGGTATGAACACTATAAAGAAAGTAGTAAAGTAGATTTAAAATGAAACACTTTGTTTTTGGAACACAACCGAAATATGATCGTATAGTACAGGCATTTGCTGAAACTTTAGATCATGTTTATTTTCCTGCTACAAGAAGAGTAGATCAATGGAAAGAATCTGAGTGGATCGGTTTTGACCAAGAACAATGGATCAAAGATAAAAATCCTATCGTAGTAGTTGGTATCTTACGTGGTACAGCTAAACTATTAAAGTTAGCAAGAATACATAAGATACCATATTACTTTATAGATCATGCTTATTTTTACAGAGGGCATGGTGAACACCCTATACTAAAAGATACGTATTATCGTGTTGTAAAAAATAATGAATTTCTAAATGAACATACAACTATAAATCCACATAAAGATATAATTCAAAGAAATGTAGACTTACTTACAAAAGTACCTGTAAGAAATAATATTGACAAGTATTATGAAAATCATAATGGTAAATATATTTTAGTTTTTCCACCAAGTAAACATCTATGTAAATATTGGGATATACCAAGTGTAGAATATTGGATAGACGAAGTTCATAAAAATATAAAAACAGGTACAGATAGAGAGATTATTGTATGTTCAAAAAATGATACTAAAAAATATCAGGATTATTTTCCAGAAACTCATTGTATGGTATCATTTACATCAACGGCACCTATAGAGGGTATATTACAAGGTATACCTAGTATTGCATGGGACTTATCTATGCTAGCACCAGTATCATGGGGTTATGATAAGTATAAAGAAATAGAAAAGATAAGAACATTTGAATATAGAGGTCGTAGAAAAGAAAAAGGTCTTGCTATTGCAGCTTGGCGAGATCACTTATTAGCTAATCAATTTTCTTTGACAGAGATGAAATCAGGTTATGCAAAAGAAACAGTTGATAAATTACAAAAAGGTTTATTTAATTATTATCCAAAGGACTATTTAAAAGTATGATTATTTGCCACGAAATACCATGGAAAGAATGTTTATCTCATCAAATCTGGCCACATATAAAGAAAGGTTGGAAAGATGAAGATAGAAATATACATTTTTTTTGGGGTTTAGCTGGTAGTAATGTAAAGAAAATACAAGAAGTCATAGATAAAAAAGAAGAGTGGTGGTTTGTAGATACTGGTTATCTAACAGAACAAATAGTGAGATATCCTATACCAAAGATTATGGATTTTGATAGAACGTATTTTAGAATATGTAAAGGTCATATGCATAGTGAACTAAAAGATATAAGCGATGGTTCACGTTTACAAAAATTAGAAAGTCAAGGTATTGACGTAGAGTTTAGAGGGTGGAATACAGGTGAAACAAAACATATTTTACTTGCACCGTCTAGTCCAATGGTGACATATCATATAAACAATATGACACAAGAAGAATGGACTGAACGTATGACTACAATGATTAGAAGATATACGGATAGAGAAATACGATTTAGAAATAAACCAAGACCAAATAATCAATGGTGGAATACAGACATTAGAGATGACTTGAAAGATTGTCATGCTTTGGTAACTAATATGTCATTGTCAGCTATAGTTGCAGTACAAAACATGGTACCTGTATTTACACATCATAGTAATGTTTGTGATTTAATAAGTGGTCGTATAGATGATATAGAACGAACAAGGAAACCTGGTCGTAAAGTTATGGATAACTTTTTTAAAATGGTAGCAGATCAGCAGTTTACCTTAGATGAAATGGGGAGTGGTGTCGCTTATGAGATACTTAAAAAACAAAGATAGATGGATAGGATTTGCATTAGCAGCTAGTAGTGTTTGGATACTATCAGCAGCCAACATATCAACTCAATGGATTGGTTGGTCTTTAAGTGTAGTAGCATGTATAATGTGGGTATGGTTTGGTTACAAAGATAAAGACTGGCCTAGAATGTTAATGGAATGTATGTACTTGATATTAAGTTTTAGAGCAGTAATAAACTGGTTGAATATATGATTTTTGCATGTGTAAATTATGGTACAAAGTATGATGTAAAGTATGTACAAAATCTTTACAATATGGTAAAAAGAAATACCACTATACCACATAAATTTGTTTGTTTTACCGATCATGTTAAATTACCAAAACTTGTAGAAGGTGATATAGAAGTTAGGCAATTTAAACACCACGACATGGATGGTTGGTGGAATAAAATGCAATTGTTTAACGAGTGTGAAGAAGAAACTCTTTATATGGATTTAGATGTAGTAATTACAGGTAACATAGATTGTTTTTTTACACACGAACCAGAAGCTGAGTTTGTAGGCATGAATGATTTTAATCCTGCTACAGAGCAATTTAATTCTTCTATTATGAGGTGGAAAAGAACAAAAGGCGAACACATCTGGACAGAGTTTGACAAAGATAGAGCTTACTATTATAAGATGTTCGGTGACCAAGTTGCAACGTCACATATAGTACGTAAGGAGACCACCACCAAGTCATTTCCAGACACATGGACACAATCTTATAAGTGGTTTGATCGAAAGGGTGAGAGATATGCCAAAGCGAAACAAACACACTCCCACAACGGCGAATCGATAGTTACCGTGTTTCACGGACACCCTAATCCACATGAATCAACGCAGGATTGGGTCAAAAATGCATGGAAATAGACATTGACAACATGTCGCATGTTAAAAACCATTGAAAAATAAGGGTTTTTTATTGAAAATAGCTGTTGACTTTATCGCAAAAACCATGTATAGTATAGACATGATTAAAGAAAAAACACTATTAAACCACATCAAATCAATTAACGAGAAGTCTAAACAATGGATGAAAGACAATCCAGGTAGTTGGTCAAGTATGCTACAAGAAGATATTAAGTATTGGAATGACCAAGGAATATTTACAGTTAATGACTATGAAAGAGATAGTTTGATTACAAGTGTTTATGAAATGCATAAAGAAGCATTTGGTGTAAAAGGTAGACGTTATAATTTTAAAGAAATGTCTAATGAAGATTTAGAAAAAGAGTTAGATACACTTTGTAAAATTGCAAAAGAAGAAGGCGATAGAGAAAGAGAATACGAAGAAGCTGCGTATCAAACCTTTTTAAAAACAGTTGCAAACACTATAAGACACGGTGCAAAAAATAAAGAAGAAGCAATCAAGTGGATACTTGAAGCTGAAGAATTAATAAATGAAAAACCAGATTACATATGTTACAAACTTGGTTTATCATATGACAAGGAATATTTATTTCAAAAGAAACATTAAGGATATATTATGAAATACAACGAAGATAAAATAGTAAAAGAAATAGGCGATTATATAAAATCAACTTATGGCGAACATTATAGTACAACGAAAGATGGCTTTCAAGTACAAGACTTACTAAGACAACTTGGTATCAATAAAGATTTTTGCCATGCTAATGCAATCAAGTATCTTTGCAGATACGGTAAAAAAGGTGGTAAGAATAGAAAAGACTTACTCAAAGCAGTTCACTATATTGTATTATTAATGTCTGAGGAGGACAAGTAAGGAAAAAATGACTACACTAACTAAAAACAAAAACGTACTAGAATATGCAACGTTTGAAATTAACCATTACGAACCATCTACGTACAGAGATTTCTTAATCGGAGAAGCTAAATCAGCTTACAAAGCATACTCAGAGGGTAGAATATTAGAAAATGGTTTTATGGCAGGACCTGAAACTGTAAAAGAATATTTTGATGAGTCAATCTCAAATTTTATGAAAGGCATGGCAGGTCAGGTTTGGAAAGATGTCAACTACGAATCCATTACAGATGACCTTATGATATTTGTTGACGAAAACAATATAGCATTGGAGAAATATTATGAAAATTAAAGTAGGTGATACGATAAGAGCTAATAACAATAGAATAGGTGAAATTATTAATATTGGTATTGCAACAGATCCAACTGATATAGCAGCTGAAGATGAATCATCATTGACAGCACAAGAATATGACACAGATTTAAATTACATAGGTGCCATTACATACACAACAAATGGTGAAAGTCCAGTACAAGGCACGTACTGGTGTTACTTTAACCAGATAGAGGAGGTCTTAAATGATAAATGAAATAGCAACGGTTGATGTACTCAATCTAGCAATACAAAAACTTAATGAAAATGATATAGAGGGTGCAAAAGTATCCTTAACATCATATAAAGATAAATTACAAAAAGAGATTGACGAGTTTGATAAATGGGCTGAAACTCAATCAGATATTGATACTCAGATTTCACTGGATTTTGAGGGAAAATAGGTGTACTTAGACCTTAGAACAGCTACGATTCGCTACTCCACGTGCATCCTAGACGCTTTTTTTTCTCTAAAAGTGAGTAAAATCAACGCTTTTTTAGGGCTTGACAATCCAAGCGATCTGTGATAGGATATACTTATTAATAACGAAAGGACTACTATATGAAACAAGAAACTAACTTTAAATACGACAAAGACAATCTATTTGCAGAGTTCAATGTTGCAAAAGACAAAGACATTAAGATGTCTAAAAAGAAGTCGCAAGACGACAAAGAAAATGATGTATTCAAAAACAGAGTACAATTCTTCAAAGATCATATTGAATTGAAGAGGTCAAATCCTGCTATCTACGAAATGGTAGATATCAATTTTGATAATCTTTTACTTGCATATCAATCAGCTAATCCAAGAGATTGGTTTTATATGAAAGTATTTGGTATGACTTATGCTCAAAAAATGAGTAAAGAAAATTTAGAAGAGAAAGCTTCTAAAGAGGCAGACGCAAAGAAATCAAAAGAGGCGTTTGAATCAATACATTAATGGCAATTATCTATACAAATAATTCTAGTGGTGCAATTCGTAGGTTGAAAGCAAAAAAACCTACGAAGAGTTACCAAATGGCTTTACAGAAACATATAAAGTGGTTGAAGTCAAAAGGGTTTAATGTAAATGATAACGGTAAAATTATTTTGACAAAGAGAAAAACAATGATGAGTTTAGGTAATTCAAGTGACGGTGCACCAATCAAACAGGTACAGACCGGTAATTACATGGGTAATGGTAAACAAATTTCTTGGAAAGAAAAACAAGAAAGATTAGAAATTAGTAAACAATATTCTATTGCACCAGCTTACAATAAAGGCCCTTATATGGTTGTTGCAAAAGAAGATTTAAAAACAGCAGGTAGAAAAGTTTAATGTTACATAAGATAAGTGATTTTTGTAAAAAAGTAGAGAGTGTCAAACTCCTTAGTGACAAATTGTATAATCTAAAATACAATAATCCTAAAACTGAAGCAAGAGATGTAGAAATAGATAATCTCATACAAGATATACAATCACAATGTTTAATACTATCAAAGGATATAATGCCATATGATAAGTAAAAAGATTTTAATTCTATTGTCAGCATTAGTAATTACTAGTGGTTGTGCAAATAGATCAGAGGTTGGTGCCGTCTTAGGTGCAGGTACAACTACGGCAGGTTGTGTTGCTATAGGTGTTGATAATCCATATGCAATAGCTACTTGTGCAGTTGTAGGTGCCTTTGCTGGTGCTGAAGCAATGTATCAATCAGACTATGATGTACACAACGCAGTATTTGTGGATCATTTAAACACAGCACCGAGTACATCATCATATACAAATTGGTACAATAGTAAAACAGGTAATAGTGGTACAATTAAAACTACAAGGTCTTATTTAACAGGACCTTTCAAGTGTACAGATTATGAAGCACATGTTGATATTACTTCACGTTGGCCATTGATAGGCATTGGTGGTAATAATAACAATACAATTTTTGGTACTGCTTGTCAGTTACCGGATGGGAGATGGATAGAAAAAGATGGCATACGAGGATAGATTAGAGATGATGAAAACTGAATTGTCAGAAAAACAAGAAGAGTTGGAATATACAACAAGTGATATTAAGACAGTTGCATTAGAAGAAGAAATCAAAGAATTAAAACATAGTATTAATATAGTAAGTAATTATGGATCCTAATATTAAAAAATATTTGTTTATATCATTCATATTCATATTGTTATTGTGTGCTACACAGGCAATTAGTGGTGAAAAGATATTGCATAGTAAAATTCAGACCATTGAACCTGAAAAAACAGATGGTCAATATTGCTTTGTTAAGGTTTTAATAAAACAAAATGGTGATGAAATTTACAAAGAAGAAGTACTTGAATGTGCTGACGGTAAAGCTGGTTTAGAAACTCCTGGTTATTGGGAGTTATTTGCAGAGTTCTATTATAGAGATGTCAATGTTCCTGAATATTGTCGTTATATTAGTAGACCAAGGCATGCTTTTTTTACTTACGGAAAAGCCTGTCTTTTAGTAAACGGTGAGTGGAGGATAGCAGAGTAAATGATTAGAAACGTTATAATCCTTATATTACTACTGGTGATTGTATATGATGTTACTGGACATGAGTTTTTACAGTATGTTCAAATTGGACTTGACAATTTACAAGAATTGGTGTATAGTATATCAGATAAAGGATAAATTATGAATAAGAGTGTGAAAATAATAAGTGCAGGTGCATTAGCATTAATGTTAGGCGCTTGTAGTAGTTCAACCTACAAGATCAAATCTGAAAATGGTAATGATCTAAACAAAGTACCGAAATGGTACATGGCAGATATTAATGAATCAAAAGCATGTGATTTAAAAATATTTGATACAAAAGATAATTCAAAAGAATGTATCTTTGGTGTGGCAACAAGTGTATCGCCAGACCTACAACTTGCCATTGAGAAAGCTAAGATGTTAGCTAAGTCTGAATTAGCAGATATTATCAAAGGCGAGATGAATAAACAATCTAAACAATTTATTACTGAGTTAGGTAAAACAGAAACTAAAACTGTGGTTACCGAAGTAGAATCAACTTTAGTAAATTTAATTAAAAATACTCCTGTGAGAGGTTATGAAATCTTTGAACAAGATGTAACTCTAACTAAGAATGGTTATTACAGAGCATGGGTAGGTTTAAGATTGCCTTTAGGTGAATTTAACAAAATGTACAACTACAATGTTGACCAGGCTGTTGACGCATATAACCTAAAAGAAAAAGCTAACAATGCATACAACGAATTGATGAATGATGAAGATAGTAATATTTAGTAAACCTAATTGTACGTATTGTACAAAAGCAAAAAGTATGTTGAAGAGTTTAGATTTATCATATGAAGAGAAAATGTTTGGTAAAGACTTTACAACACCAGAACAATTGTTTGAGGCAGTAGGTAAACAAGTAAGAACAATGCCTCAGATAAAGATTGATGATGTATTAGTTGGTGGTTATAATCAATTAGTAGAATACTTAACAGACAAAGGATTAACGAACTTCAAAGGTGAAATCAAAAGTGAGTAATGATAACATTATTTTATTTCCACCTGATCGTATTAAGAATCCAGAGTCAACAGGTAAAACAGACAATGATCTATTTAAAAAACGTGTTGAAAAGCAACAAACAAAAGCTTTTATCGAGGATAGTGTTGACCAAATATCATTGGACCTTATTAAAAAGTTTGTTGATATGGCGTGTAAAACACAACAAGAAAGTTTTACAAAAGACTTTAGTTTGTTAGTTGATATGATGAGAGGTCTATTAAGTAGAGATTTTGGTTTAAATCATCCTGCTCAAAGATTGGCAGATAAGATGGTTGTATTAGATCAAAATAGTAGAGGGCAAACAATTGCTAGATTAGACTACTCAAAAGTTTTAGAATTTAAATCTAAACACCTAAAGAAACCTTTAAGCAAAGAGGTATCTGAGGAATTAGATGATCTAAGTAAAGGTTCAAATATATTTGAACCAGATGTGGACTTAGATGAATAAGAGATTGCATAAGGCACTTTGCAATAAAGTAATTGGTACAACGGCCGCCAAATACTTTTTAATTGATGGTCGTAATTTTATAAAGGAGATATATGTTTAAATCATTATCAAACATCTTAAAAAAAGATGAATTAATTTCTGTTAAAGTAGTAAAAAAAACAGAAACAAGAGGTAGAAAAAAACTATCTAAAAGAGCTAAAGTAATTAATATGTTAGCTTCAGGTGAATCAGTATCATGGAAGACTTTGAGAAATAAGTTTGACTTGGTATCTCCAAGAGCTCTTATCGACACATTAAGAGCCGAAGGCAATATGATTTATGTAAATAAATCAGCGCAAGGTACATCTTACAGAATGGGTCAGCCTACAAAAGCAATCGTAGCAGCTGGTATCAAAGCTCTGTATGGTACAGATTACGCATACAATAACGCCTAATTAAAATTTGGGGGCGAGTTAATCTTCGCCCCCTTTTTATTATAAATAGGTAAGTAAATCTATTAATAGAGGATATAAGTTATGAAATACTATAAATTAGAACCAGCGTCTAGCGACAAAAAGATTATCGTAGAAGAAAAATATGTACAATATGATAGTCAAGGTAATGAAGTGATAATAATTACGTTGAAAGAAATACATAATACAGGTAATGTAGTTGTCAAGTTTGATGACGGTGATAGTATTGATAGCTATAACGTGGATAGTAATTCTGAGGATGGTAACTATTCAGTTGCAACCACAGATGAACACTACCATTCACATGCAGGCACAGGTTTAGACAGTTCAGAAATCACAGGTAATGGTGTTGACCAAACACAATTAGAGAATGATTTTGCAGCTAAAGGTAAATCTCATATAGTTTCAACGTACGGTAATCCGGTAATGTCAGTATTTAAAATTTCTGGTGACAGAACACCTACTGATGTTTCTAGTGATTATTAATTTATACAATGACCGAGTTTAGGCAAGGTGGCTAGACCACCTTGTCACAAAAAATGATTAAAGAACCTATTGATAATTTTCTAACAGACGTAGAAATAGAAAAACAAGTATTTGAATTTCTAACAGGCTCTGAGTTCCCTTACTACTATCAACCACATTTAGCTTACGAAGGTGCAGGCTTACCTAATGAGTTCTTTTTTCAACACAGATTATTTGACGAAAAACCATTATCAAATTACTTTGATTTTTTTGACCAACACATATTTCAAAAATTAAATTACAAAACTTTATACAGAGCTAAGGTAAACTTAACCACATTTACACCAGAACCAGTTATAAGTGAGTGGCATATAGATGATGTAAATAAAGATCACAAGGTTGCAATCTTTTATGTCAATGATAATAATGGTTATACTGAGATATTTGATGGTGAAAAGAATTACAATATAGCTTCGAAAAGAAATAGATTAGTAAAATTTGATGGCAACTTTGAACATAGATCAGTTGGTCATACAGATGAAAAAGCAAGAGTGGTAATTAATATAAATTATGAGTAATCATTTAAGAAACATAAGAGCTTTATTAGAGAACGCAAAAACATTTAATGTCAGCCGTAAGGTTGATTCATATGAATTTGAGTCATTAGAAAAAATGATACTAGATGACCAAATTAGATATAGTGAAGTAATAGAATTATTTACTGATACAGAATATAGAAATTGGTTTTATAATAGAAACTTTGCTGATGAAAAAGAAATAGAAATAACAAGGTTTTCGGAGATATGATTTTAGTTGATTTAAACCAAGTATTGATTTCAAATTTAATGGCACAGACCAGAGGTGAAGTTACAGCTGATGTAGAAATGATACGTCACATGGTAATGAACTCACTAAGAAACTATAATAAGATGTTTAAAAAGGAATATGGTGCAATGGTACTATGTTCAGACGCCTCTGATCCTTGGAGAAGACAAGTATTTCCATTATACAAATATAGTCGTAGAAAAGGAAGAGAAGATGACCAAAGAGATTGGTCAGAAATATTTAACATCTTACATTCTATAAAGCAAGAACTTAAAGATAACTTTCCTTATGTAGTATTAACATTAGATAATACTGAGGCAGATGATATAATTGCCGTTATGGTAAAAGAAGCTAAAGAAAAGGTAATGATTATCTCTGGTGATAAAGACTTTATACAATTACAAAAATATACACATGTAAAACAGTATGCACCTATACAAAAGAAAATGGTAGGTGAAGACATTGATCCTGTGGTATTTTTAAGAGAACAAATTATCAAAGGTGATAGATCAGATGGTATACCAAATATACTAAGTGAAGATGATATATTTACAACTGATAAGAAACAGGCACCGATAACTAAGAAAAGATTATTAGAGTGGTCAAATATAGACAATATACCACTTGGTTCAGAAACTAAAAAGTATTATGAACGTAATAAGCAATTGATTGATTTGGACGAGATTCCAGATCGTATATATAATAATATACTTAATGAGTATAAATCTTATAAAGTAAATGACAGGTCGCAACTGTTAACATACTTTATAGAAAATAAACTAAAAGTGATGATTGAAAATATATCAGACTTTTGAACATAGCTATGGAGATATAAAAATGGCAGAAAGAAACCCTAACTTAATGGACCCTAAAGCAATGACACGTGTACAATCTACAAGAGGTACATACAAACCATTGATTTCGGAAGTATTAACAAAGGTTAATAACGCCAAAGATAAACCTAAAAAGATCAAAGTATTACAAGAGAATGATACACCAGGTCTTAGATTGGTTTTGAAAGGTGCATTTGACCCTAAAATAGAGTGGGCAATGCCAAATGGAGTACCGCCTTTTATGGCAAACGAAGCTCCTATTGGTACTGAACATTCACTTTTGGAAAATGAAAGTAAAAAGTTATGGCATTTTATTAAAGGTGCAGATAACCGAACTAACAAAACCCAAAAAGAAAATATGTTTATTCAAATACTAGAAGCTTTACATAAAGATGAAGCAGATGTATTAATAAACACCAAAGACAAGAAACTTAACAAAGTTTACAAAGGTTTAAGCGAATCGGTAGTGAGAACTGCCTTCAATTGGGACGAGAATTTCGTCAAATTAGACGCAAAATAACCATTTTAGAGGGGGTGCGACATACTGTACCCCCTTTAAACCATTGATTTTACATACTTTTTTCTTAAAATTAGCTGTTGACTCTAGTAGGATAATGTGTTATCCTAAATAGTAATTAACAAAGAAAGGTATATTATATTATGAAAAAGTTTATTGGATTTATTATTGTTTTAAATGCATTACTATTGTTTGGTTTCACAAACATGGTAAGTGCAAACGATAAAGTAGAAGCTACAATCGCTTCTATTATACAATCAAAGATAAACGGATTGAACGTTGACGAAACTGCCGTAATGGAAGCTGAGTTAGAATATTTAGCTCATAAGTTTGCGATAGAAAGTATCAACATCTTTCAACAATATTTGCCAGCTATTTTAGATGGTATTTCAGCTGACCTAAGACTAAAGGCTGATAAAGAATTTAAATGTGCTCTACTCAAAGGTACACAGATAGAGGACGATTGTGAATAGTTTAACAGAATTTTTTATAATAGGAGATTTAAAAAGAAGATATGTTAAGAGAAACACGAAAAAGTCAGGTTAAAAAAATATTGAAAAGTGAACTTACATCTAATAGAATGTATAAGACCACTTATACTGATATTAAAAAGTATTTTAACATGATTAATGAAATTGTGTTTAAAGGTAACTTATCACCGTTTAATGAAATTGTTATTAAACAGATTAGAGATCCAAAAAGATATTGCTACGGTCAAGTAGAAATCTTAGAGTGGAAAAGAAAAGGTACAAGAGTTTATAGATTGCAAATGCAACCAAAGTACCGTAATAAAAAAGAATTTGTGGACACACTAGGACACGAAATGGTGCACCTATACCAAATGGCCAATATAGGTGACACAGGCAACCATAATAAACTGTTTTACAGTTTTAGGCCAAAACTTAACGCTATAGGGTTAGACCTATAACTTATATCATAAAGGAGAGTGAATGTCAAAGCGTAAATCAAAAGAACTGGACCATTATCTAAAACATATTATAGATAAAGTACCAGAAAAAATACAAAACTTTATCAACTCAGATGACAAGAAGATTACCTATTATACTGGTAATTGGGCAAAAGATGTAGCTGATAATTACACCGAAAAACAATCTGAAAAGATATTTAAAAAGATGTCAACGTTTTCAGATCAAGTTTTGTTTTTACAAAAAAGAAATAAAAACATAGACATAGGCACATGGTCGGAATATGGTGAGAATGAACCTCAATCGATTATTAGCTATGATTATATGTGTGTAAGAACAGGCTAATGAAAACAACCGAAGAACTAATACTATCTGGTTCAGTTATAACTCAAACTGGTTTCTTAGAAAACTTTAATGAGTTAGTTGAAAAGAAAGAAACCTATCACTATGACGAAACATATCAACCGTCTAGTGTCTATTATGGCAATAGGTTTCAATCACCACTACCTTGTTGGGAAACAGATTACTTAGTCAATTGTGATTCAGATATGAATGAGTCAATTAAAAGTCAAGTGCAAAGTTTATTTACAAAAGAAATTGTAGATTGGCATTGTAGAATTAGACTTACTATTACAGATGAATTAAAAAAATCTGTACATTTAAAACATGGTGGTTCAAACTCTATAGGTTCTGTTCACCATGACGCTTACGATTATGCAGGTGTTCTACCATTTGAACAATCATATGCAGGTGGTACGGCATTTTATGAAAATAATTGGGACAAAGCACCCGATATAACTTATGGCTCGTGGCCTAATAGATTAGTCTTATATAAAGGCAAAAGAAATCATGCAGCTTGCCACGATTTTACTTATGAAAAAAGATATATGTTAATCATATTCTTTAATTTGAAAGGACAAAACTAATGAAAAAGACGATATACAACACTATAAAGAAATTAATATTATTTCTAATTTTAATTACAATAGTATCAGGAGGTTCATTTATCTATGGTACATTTAATCCTAATAGTATGATTAAGGCAGATATTACAAGAACTGTCGAAACTAAACATGCTCTATGGGCAAAAGATTTAGGTTTACATGAACCTGAAATGAAATACAGAAACAATGTGGAGTTTATTCATGCATTGAATAAGTGTGTTGATTTTTTAAACTTCCAAACACCACCTGAATTAAGAGTACCTTACTCAATGTTATCAGCACAAGCTGTATTAGAAAGTGGTTGGGGTACAAGTAGGTTTGCAAAAGAAGGCAATAATCTATTTGGTATTAGAACTTGGAACAAAGATAAAGGTATGTTACCTATTGGCATGTCGCCAGATACACCATGGCGTGTAAGATCATTTGATACAAAATGTGGTTCTGTAAAAGAATATATGTTATTGTTAAATTACCACGAGGCATATGCTGACTTTAGAGAACTAAGAACTAAGATGTTAAAAAATGGCGAACCATTAGATGGTAAGAAACTAATTAAAACGTTAAAGGCATTTTCTACTACTAAAGATTATTCAACTAGAGTTATAAACATGATGAATAAAATTGATGAAGTAACTTTAACAGAGGAATTTGATAGTGTAGATTTAGAATTAGAACTTAATTCTGAAATGGAAGTAATTGTAAAAGAAAAGCCTCCAATACCACTTAAAAAACCTAACTAAATATAACCATGTTTTTAATTCTATTAACATTTATCTCAGCTATTAGTATATCTGTTATAGCTGCAGGTTATTCAATCATTGGATTGGCAACACTATTTGCTGGTGCATTTGTACCTATTATTGCTATGGGTAGTGCGTTAGAAGTAGGTAAACTTGTAGCCGCCAGTTGGTTGTATAATAATTGGACAAATCAATTTGTACCAACATCATTACGTACATATTTGTTTTTTGCAGTTATTGTATTGATTTTTATTACTTCAATGGGTATCTTTGGTTTCTTATCAAAGGCACATTTAGATCAAGTAAAACCTACGTCAAGTAATAATATTAAAATAGAATTAATAGATAAACAAATATCTTCACAACAAAGTATTATTGATAGATCACAAGACACATTAAATCTTTTAGATAGTGCGTTAGAAAAATATGTTGATATGGAGTATGTGACCAGAGGTCTAAAAGAACGTGAGAAACAAAAAGAAGAACGAGAAGTATTAAATAATGCAATAACCAATGCGATAAATGAAATTGCCAAATTATCTGAAAGTAAAGGTACTTTACAATTAGAACAAGATAAGATAGAGGCAGAGGTTGGTCCTATCAAATACATTGCAGAATTAATATATGGTGACGAGGCAGAGGATTATTTTGACGAGGCAGTACGTTGGGTTATTATAGTATTAATATTTGTATTTGACCCTTTAGCAGTATTGTTATTGATAGCTGCCAATATATCTTTACGTACAAGAAACCATGCAGTAAATAAAAAGAAAAATGAAAAGAAGATAGACTACGAAAAAGAGATACAACGAGAAAAAGATAAGTTAGCAAAAATGAGAAAGAAACAAAGACAATATACAAAGTTTGCTAAAAAACTAGGTGTAAACCGAGTATCTGATCTTAAAAAGAACGAAATTAAATTAAAAGTAGACCAAATATTAAATATGAACAAATAGGTATATTATGATTAATGATATTATGATTGTAGGTGGTGGTAGTGCAGGTTGGATGACAGCATGTACACTTATCAAAAAGTTTCCAAACAAAAACATTACATTACTAGAAAGTCCTAACATTGCAACAGTTGGTGTTGGTGAATCTACTATTGGTGGTATTAAGAACTGGACTAAATTCTTAGGTATAGATGATAAAGAATTTTTATCTCATACAGACGGTTCGTATAAGTTATCAATTAAGTTTACAGACTTCTATAAAAAAGGTGAGGCATTTCACTACCCATTTGGCGAACCTAATATAGACGGTAACTTTACTAAAATGAATGATTGGTGGTCAAAAAAGTTTTACTATCCAAATACACCTAATTCAGATTATGCAGATTGTATTTACCCTCAAATGGCATTGGTAAATCAAAACAAAATTACTTACAATAAAGATAATAAAATACCATTTGATTTTAATAGACATACAGCTTATCATTTTGACGCCACAAAGTTTGCTTTATGGTTAAGAGATAACTATGCTATACCACGTGGTGTAAAACATATCAAAGAAGATGTAAAATCAGTTGAACATAATGAAGATGGTATAGAAACAATTAATAAACAATATAAAGCAGACTTGTTTATAGATTGTACAGGTTTTAAATCTCTATTATTAGGTAAAGAGATGAAAGAACCTTTTGAAAGTTATAATGATTTATTGCCTAACGATAGTGCATGGGCAACAAGAGTACCTTATAAAAATAAAAGAGAACAACTTGTTTCATATACAAACTGTACAGCTATAGAAAATGGTTGGGTGTGGAATATACCGAGTTGGGAAAGAATTGGTACAGGTTATGTTTACTCATCTAAATTTGTAGATGATGGTACAGCATTAAATGAATTAAAGGTGCACCTAAAATCACAAGGGCATGACATATCAAATAGTGAATTTAAAAATATAAAAATGCGAGTAGGTATTACAAAGAGATTATGGGTTAAGAATGTCGCAGCTATTGGACTATCGGCAGGTTTTATTGAACCATTGGAAAGTAATGGTCTTTATACTGTACATGAATTTTTATGGTATCTATTAAGAGCATTAGAAAGAGGCGACCCTAATCAACATGATAAAGATAACTTTACTCATCAATGTAAAGTTGCATACAAAGGTTTTGCTCATTTTGTTGCCTTTCATTATGCATTATCACAAAGAAAAGATACACCATATTGGAAAGAAAACTTTAATAAAACATGGTCAGATCATATTACAGAATTAAAAGGTGATTTTGTAAACGAATTCTTATCAATGGCTCAAAAGAAAAATGTAGAGTATCATTGGCCACATGAGGGCGGTACAGGTTTTCATTCTATAGCTGCAGGTTTTAATTACCCACCTACTGATTTAACCACATTATGTTACCTTACACAAAAGACGGAAGGGCAAATTATGGACGAATACATGCCACATTGGGACCATTTACAAGAAAAAAAAGAAATGTGGTCAAATGCAGTTAAAAATGAACAGAATTTACTTGACTTTTTAGAAGAGAACATATATAGAACAAAAAAATAAAGCTTGACAAATGCTACTGGACGTGATATTATAAGACTATGATTACATTAAATGATATAGAAAGAGTTACTTCCTCTCAAGCGTCAATTGAGAGATTAATTAAAAATGCAAAAACGGCTTGTCAAAACTCCGTAACTGATTGGGCAAAAAACTATTGGTTCGGTGTATGGAAAACGTTATGCCATAAATACAATAGACAAGATTTATATAATAAGGACTTACACTAATGAATGTATTTTACGTAGATAAACATCCAGTTAAAGCTGCAGAACAAATGATTGACAAACATGTTGTCAAAATGATTTTAGAATCGGCACAATTACTATGCACATGTCATAGAGTTATGGACGGTACTGAATACTATGGCAAGACAGCCAATGGTAGAAAGATCAAAAGGTGGACACACCCTAATCCAAATTTAAAACCATTACTATACAAAGCAGGTTGGGTAAAACATCCTAGTACAATATGGTTATTTGAATCTGCTTATAACTATATGTGGTTATACAAACATATGATGGCTTTGAATGAAGAATATAAAAAAAGATATAATCATACAAAGAATCATGTAACGATTGATAAACTTGGTGAAGTTTTAAAACAACCACCAAAAAATGCTAAATATAATGTGATTGCAACAGAACCAAAACCAGCAATGCCAGAATATTGTAAGATACCTGGTGACGCAGTTGCTAGTTATAGAAAGTATTATATTAATGAGAAACGAAGATTTGCAACCTGGAAAAGTCCAGCTGTAATGCCAGATTGGTACAAAGAAGGAGTAAACAATGGCTGATTTAAGACAAGAAACAATAGAAGGACTAAAATCACACGCTAAAGGTCACATTGATAAACATAAAGTCAATGTAGAAGTGCTAATGCAAAAAGCAGTAGGTATTGGCGAGCATGGTGATATACTTACCGAAATAGAAAAAGAATTAAAGGTTATTGCTGAGTATGATGACCAATTGGAGATGTTAAATAAATATTTCAAAGATTAATGAGAGAGTTTATTTACGATAGTTATAATGGCATTATGGGTTGGAATAAAAACCCTTTACGTCATATTAGAGATTTCAATACACGACATTTAGTTACACAAGTATTATGTTGGATGTGGTGTATAGTTTTTTCAGCATTAGTTGGTAGTTGGACAGTATTTGGTTATACTGCCATTGCTCATCTAATATTTGTCGCAGCTGTTTTTATAACTGTTGCAACATTTGAAACAGCAAAAAGAAATCCAAGTGCTTTTAAATTTATAAAAGGTTATCATAGTTATGGTAGAGCAAGAGATTATGTTATGTATAGAGATAAACATGGTATGCCTTTTAAAGTAAAATTAGATCCTAGAGATCCAGGTGGAGAACATGAATAAATTAAAATGGATAATATTAGATAATTTACCAGGTATTTTTATAATACTTGTATTTACTTTTGGTATGGTCTTGGCGTGGAATAATGTATGAATAAATTTATAGACCCTAAAAATCCACATACAGTTGGTAAAAGTTTATTAAACTTAGGCAATCACGTTTTGATTGCAGGTTTTATTGCTTGTATTGTATTTGTGGTATATGTGAGTTACTAATGCCAATATATACATTTGAAAACAAAAAGACAGGTAAAGTTTATGATGATATGATGACTATTTCAGAAATGGAAAGTTTTCTAAAAAAGAATAAACACATTAAACAAAAAATAACTACTATAAATATAGTTAGTGGTGTACAAGGCAGATCATTTAAAAGTGATGGTGGTTGGAAAGATAACCTATCACGTATTGCTGAAGCACATCCAAATAGTGCCCTAGCTCAACAACATGGTAAGAAAACTACCAAACAAATTAAGACAGAGCAAGTAATGGCAAAACATAGAAAAAGGAAAAAGTAATGGCAGATATACCAGATTATATGCGAGGGTTTGACCTTGATGATGATTGGGGTATGACGCCTGTATCATCAACACCAGAGTCAAAACCAAGTGTTGACCCTAAAGTAGTTGAAGACAGTAAATTAGAAATATCTAAGGTCAAAGCAGATGTTACAGACATTAAATCAATGATGAATGAGATTATGCAAATCGTAGCAGATAAAGAAACTGTAACGAAAACCGAAACAGATGAAGAAACACAGGCGAGATTTAAAGACATAGAAAAGATTGTATTGCCGTTTTTATATAATCTAACTAAGTCAGATGAACCTTACATACATTGGCCTAACAGAGGTCCAATTATTAAGGCACAAGTAGAAAAGATACTTAAACTAACAAGGGGGTAATATGTCCGTTAAAGTGGTACATAAAGACTTGAAAAAAGAAGTAAATCTATTAGAAGAACGAAGAAAAGTTGATCGTGGATTTATGGGTTGGTATAGGTTGAAAGAAGCTAAGAAGCTTAAATTAAGAGCAAAGGAAAAATTAAATGAAATTAAGTAATAATTTTAGTCTAAAAGAAATGACAGCCTCACAAACGGCTACTAGACATGGGATTAGCAATAATCCTAGTGAAGACCATATGAATAATTTAAAAGCATTATGTGAAAACGTATTGCAAAAAGTTAGAGAACATTATGGTAAAGTTGTTTCAATATCTAGTGGGTACAGATCACCAGAGTTGTGTGTTAAGATTGGCTCAAGTGTCAATTCACAGCATGCTAAAGGGGAGGCGGCTGACTTCGAACTGTTTGGAATTAGTAACGCTGAAGTTGTCAAGTGGATTTCTGAGAACCTAGAATTTGACCAAATGATTTTGGAGTTCCACAATATAGATGAACCTAACAGCGGTTGGATTCATTGTTCGTACAAAACGGAAGACAATAGAAAACAAATTCTAAGAGCTTACAAAGACGAGAACAAAAAAACTAAGTACGAAGCTTACGACCCTAAGTGAAAGTTGAAGCGAGAGAAAAATCGTACTGATAGTGATTCTCTTGCTAATCACATGTTAGATTATAGGTCTATATGAACTTAACAATAAATTATGAAAATGCAATCCACCCCGAATGTGGTAAAACATTTGAAGTTATTAACGATATAATAATCACACCATTTTACACCGAAGAGTTTTGTAATGATTTGGTTAAGATGTGTGATTATTATACAAACAAGTTTAGTGAGTCTATAACTTACACAAAACCTACAGGTAAAACCTCACCTTGGAATACTTTATTCTTTTCTTACATATCACCAATTCTATTTGAAGAATTTGCAAAACATTATAAACAACATCTTTGTCCGTTGATAGAAAAGAATTTTGCAGTAACAGGTATTTCAGGTTGGTTTTCACCTATGATTATAAAGTATTCACAAAAAGGACAAGATGTAGAATTACATAACGACACCTCTAAAATTACAATGAATGTAAAATTAAATAATGATTTTGAGGGTTGTGATTTAGAGTTTCCAAGACAAAATTGGAATAATAAAGACTTACCAGTAGGGTGGTCTTTCATGTGGCCTAGTCAGGTAACACATCCACATGTAGCAAAACCTTTAATAAGTGGTACTAAGTACTCTCTAGCTTCGTGGACGCACCCTATGACGTGGGATCCAGATCAAAATGGTGGTAGTATTCTTTACGACCACATATAAGACTTGACAATCTACTCTAATTATGGTATAATGAAGTATTAAATATAAAGGATTAGAATATGAGTTTTAAATTTGTAGATATAGATAAAAGTAAACTGCCTCAAACAAAAGGCAAAAATGTAGATGGTCATAGATTTTATTCTATTGACGGTCAAAACTTCCCTTCCGTAACGACAGTATTAGGTAGAACAAAAACTGAAGGCCTCCAAAAATGGCGTGATAGTATTGGACATGATGTTGCTAATTGGGAAATGGGCAGAGCTGCAAGACGTGGTACTGCTACACATAAATTAGTAGAAGAATATATTAAAGGCGAAACACCTAGTGAAAGATCAGTTTTACCATTAGGTCTATTCAGACTATTGAAACCTTATGTAGATCAGATTAACAATATACATTGTTTAGAAACTATAATGTATTCTAAAAAATTGACACTTGCAGGTCAGGTTGATTGTATTGCAGAATATAATGGTAAACTATCTGTTATAGATTTCAAAACAGCAAACAAAGAAAGACAAGAAAGTTGGATAGAAAACTACTTTATGCAGACTACAGCTTATGCTATAATGTATGAAGAGCTATTCGGTAAACCCATAGATCAAATTGTTGTCCTTATTGCTTCCGAAGATGGTTCAATGCGATCTTTTGTCAAAGACAAAAAAGATTACGTAGAAAAATTAGAACAGTCCATAAAAGATTTTTATAAATATTTCGAAGAGAAGACAAAAGACCAAGCTGTGTCATAATGGTCTCTTAGGAGAAACCATGAAATTTTTAAAACAAAACCTTTTATTGATATTTTTACTAACTTTTATTGTATTAGTATCATCATTTCCTGTAAAAGCAGAGAATGATTGGAACAATGAAAAATATAATTTTAGATGGATGAATATTCCAGTAATTTGTGGTACAACATTAGAAGTACAAAAATATTTGACCGATAATGACTTTCTATTAGAAAGCATGTCTGTTGGTAAAGAGAACGCTGAAGAAGATGGTAAGATTGTTTATCTAGTTACATATTTTTTAAATAAAAAAAGAACTCAATCAATAACTGCTATTACTTCTCCAGTTGGTGATGAAACTTGTATGTTGTATAGAAGCTTTGATATAAGAAGACCAGGAATTGGTACATAAGAATTAGTCGTTGACGACAATTACGGTAGGTAAACTGGACGAGGGTGCAATTCCCTCCACCTCCACCAAAACTACATAGAGATTAACACAGACAATTTATGTAGTTTTGGGGGGTGTGTAGGTTCGACAGGTGCTGAGAAAATTGTAAGAGATTGATAGGTGGCAACCTTTCATGCTAATTAAACGCAAACAATAATAACTTTGCATTAGCAGCTTAATAACTGCTTAGGGTTTGGTCCACCTAGTAACAGAACGGACCATTGACAATATTAACGTAATCTGATATATTAATAATATGAATGTTGAAATAATTGACAAAATGGGTAGTGATCTATCCGTTGTAAATGCAGCTAGAGTTTCGTTTGCAAAAAACCAATCCCAATTAGAAGAGAAAGACGAAAAGCTAATTAAGTATTTGGCTGAACATGAACATTGGTCTCCCTTTGCTCATGCTCAATTACAGTTTAGAGTCAAAGCACCTATATTTGTTGCAAGACAATTAGTTAAACATCAAGTAGGATTAGTTTGGAACGAAGTTAGTAGAAGATATGTTGACAATGATCCAGAGTTTTATATACCATTTATTTGGCGTAATAAGGCAGAGAATAAAAAACAAGGTTCTGGTACAGATGAAGTTGAATATGATATTACTGATTTTATTAAACAATCAAAAGAATTGTATAATAATATGATTGAAAAGGATATAGCTCCTGAAATGGCAAGAATGGTTCTACCTCAAAACATGATGACCGAATGGTATTGGTCAGGTACTTTATATGCATTTGCTCGTGTATGTAATTTAAGAGGTAAAGAAGATTCGCAACAAGAAACAAGAATGGTCACACAACACATAAGCGGGCATTGTAAAGATCATTTTCCTATTAGTTGGAGGTACTTACGTGAACAGTAAAGAATTTTCTTTAGAGATAGAGAAGATAAAAAAAGAAAAAAGAGGCATTAGTTATTTGGATGCCATGTTACATTATTGCGAAATGAATGAAATTGATCCTTCTACAATTGGTTCTCTTACATCTAAAGCATTAAAAGAAAAAATAAAAATAGAAGCAATGAATTTAAATCTATTAAAACAAAAAGCTGGTGGTAAATTACCTATATGATACCTCACTTACTAATTGAAAATGCTAGGGATTTAAGAACACCCTATGTCATGCCAGAAATATGTAAAGATCACATACCATTGGATTGGGCAGACTTAGAACTAATTATTAATTTAACACCCTTTGTAAATACAGAGAGATTGAATATAGTAAATAGAACTGAACCATTACATTGGCCTCTCACAGCATGGTCTACTGATAATCAAGCAGTACCACCTAGCACAATTAGAAAAATATTAAAAGATAAAACTGTCTTTATAAAAGATTGCAGTAGATTATCAAAGATGATAAATGAATGTGTAAAAGATATAGAAGATATATGGAAAGCACCAGCTGACGCACAAGTATTTTTTAACACACATAATATTGATAATGGTTTTGGTGTACACTTTGATAACAACCATAACTTTATTATACAATGTGAGGGCGAAAGTACAATTAAAGTTTGGAATACTGAATTAAATGATGATGACCATAAATACAGAGATGTTGATTGTGTAGAGGGTAAACAAAGATTAAAAGAAATACAAGATAGTAAACCTGCTATTAATCATGTTATGAAACCAGGTGATTTAGTGTATATTCCTAAACATCATTATCATCAATACTCAGCTAATCAAAAAAGATTATCACTAAGTATACCTATAGCAGATTATGAAGATTATGAAATAAGACAAGATAGAGATTGGATAAGTTTTTAATGTATGAAAAAGTTTAAAGATAACGTACAAGATTTTTTTAAATGGGTCAAAGGTACAGATTTAGTTGAACTAGATGATATAGATGTATCAGAGGATCCAGTAAGACCTGAACTAACTTTAGGTTTTAGAATAACACATGGTCGTAAGATATTTGGTCTAAAATATGATGATGAGATTGAGGCGATTGTTTGTGTTGCATTATGTCCAGAGATACCTAATACAGTTAGAGAAATGGACTATATGAGTCAGGCAGCTAACTCAAACGGATCAGGTGAGATTGTGGTTGCATATACTGTATGGTCACGTAAAAGAGGTGCAGGTAGAGAAATTATAAGTAAACTAAGAGAATGGGTCATAGAGAAAGATTATAAAAGATTAGTTACTTTATCACCATTAACAACAATGGCAACACACTTTCATATAAAGAATGGTGCTAAACAGATACATATAAGTGGTGAAACACAAAACTTTGAGTATAAATTATAATGTATGGTGGATTTGAAGTTTATAAGACGTACTTGGCAGTTAAATTACACTTCACAAGTAAGTCATATGATTTTCACAAATATGAGGGTAAAATAAATGTCAAACTGGATACATTTACAAAACGAAATGATAGATACTTTTTTCATAAACTATCAACAAGATATAATCAAAACGATATTGTTTATTTCTTTGTCAGTAATTTTGTATCAGATAGTAAAAAATGGATAGGAAATTTATTAGAAAATGAAGGTGCTGAAGCTTATACCAAATGGAGAAAGTATAAAGAAAGTAATAATTATCTTTTTAGAAACGATTGTGTATTACTCAATAATTACCTTGGGAGTAATAATCTTAGGTTTGATGATGTTTTTCGCTCTGGTGATGGACAACATCCAAGATTTTTACAGTTACTTATTCAAAGGAAAATTCACATCCAGACCGCCGTTATTTTTAACTCAATCTTATCGTTTGGTAAGGCATGGGATATTAGTATTAAAGAAAAAATTATTTGGCCTGATCTCTCATTTAAGATCGCTAAATTAAAGAATTTTGTATCAATGAATGATACCGAATGTAAAATGATTATGAAAGATATATTTGTATGAAAGCAATAAGAGAATTTTTTGTGTCATCTTATCGTTCTGATAAGATAGCATTTTACTATGAACAAGTTAGTTTCTTTTTTATAGTAGGTGCAAGTTTAACATTAGCTATTACAGCGGTGGATCCAGATATGAGATACATCTATCCAGGTTATTTTGTTGGTAGTTTAACAGCTGTATATGCACACATAAGAAGAAAGTTAGCATGGCCAACATTGTTAGTAGGTTACTTTTGTTTAATTAATCTATATGGTTGGTTTGTTGCTATGCAATGGATATGAGTAAAGAACAATTAGATAGAATAGAAAAAAAATTAGATAAGTTAAATAAAAAAATGGACAATCATATTAGAGAGATATGGTCTGTCTATGAGCCAATCAAAAAGATATTAGAAAAACTTGAAAAATTTAAGTTATGGTAAAATACTTTGATGAAGAATGGCCTAAACATGAGGAACTATTAAACATTGGCATGAGAATGTCAAGGCAAAGTAAGAAAGATAGAATGAAGAGAGTTTTTTGTATAGGTAACGGTGAAAGTAGAAAAGGTTTTGATTTAGAAAGATTAAGACCACACGGCAAGATATATGGTTGCAATGCCATATACAGAGATTTTTTACCCGATAGTTTAATATCAGTTGACAATGGTATAATGCACGAAATATACCACGCAGGTATCGGTCAAAAGATACCATGTTATTTTAGAAACTGGACAAAATGTCCTTCTCATATGTACGATACATTATTATATTCATCTATGAATGAAGAAGATAGAAAAGCTATCAAAGAATTTAATTTACATAAAGAGAATGATAAAAACAATGCTACAGAATTTGTGATGAATGGTTCATCTTTAAATGGTATGGCAAGAATACTAAGAACTGATAAGACATCTTTTATGAAACAGGTAAACCATACAAGTGTTTATATATCTTGGATACAAGAGAATGACAAGTCACAAAGTTTAACAGATTTATTTGAAAAAGACGAGGGTTGGGCAGCTGGTTCTATGTCAGGTAATGTCGCAGTAAAAGTTGAATCACCAAATGAGGTTTATCTGATTGGACATGATTTGAGATCGACAACAAAAAAGGTAAATAACTTATACAAAGGTACTGAACATTATGTCGCAGCTGACCACCACCCGACACCAGCAGCTAACTGGATTAAGCAATGGAAAACGTTATTTACACGTAATCCTAGCATAAAATTTTATAAAGTCAATAGATTAGGTGTGGACGCCAATGACGGTGTAAACCAGACTATTGAAGAGTGGAAAGGGGTTGATAATTTATCATATGTGGATTATTCCACGCTTGACAATCTAGTCAAATAATGATATATTATAAACAATGCGTAACAATATTATATTTGCAAATGTAGTATTCTTTCTGGCTGAATATAGCTTAAGAGGGCTAAAGGCATGGGCAAGGAGGGTTATGACCGAATGGTTGAAGACACCTTGTTTAGTTTTGAGTAGGGACCAAATCTTTATCAGAAATGGACTCTTCCTGGAAGATTGTGGGTCGGTTCCAACCAATCCCACGAAAGACGCATTACTAACTACTAACTACAAGGAATTTTATGCATGTTAAACCTCACACTTTTAAATTTAGAGAAGGCGACAGCGAAGAAAAAGGCGGATGTACTTTTATAGGTGGCACATGGAAAGATGTAACAACAGATGAACTTTTTAAAGGCAAAAGAATCTTATTGTTCAGTTTACCAGGTGCATTTACACCAACATGTTCTGGCGAAGAACTACCAAGTTATGACAGAGAGTTTATGGACTTTATGAAAAAAGGCATTGATGATGTTTATTGTGTATCAGTAAATGACGCCTTTGTTATGAATGCTTGGGCAAGAGATTTAGAAATTAAAAATGTTAAGATGATACCAGACGGTTGTGGTACATTTACAAGTAACATGGGAATGCTGGTTGATAAACCTAAACAAGGTTTTGGCAAGAGATCATGGAGATATGCAGCTATTGTAAACAATGGTGCTATTGAAAAGATGTTTGAAGAACCAGGTTTTAATAATTTTTCAGATGATGATGACCCTTATGTAGAATCAACACCTGAAAATGTAAAGAATTATTTAAATGAGGCATAAAAGTCTTATAAATAATACCGATGGCGCTAATATAGCCAACACAAATACAACGAATATAATTAATATAGGAGAATAATTATGGATTTTGAAACATTAAAATCATCATCAAGTAACTTTGATAAATTAACAAAGGCACTTGAACAAAACCTCAATCCTGAGGATCAATCTAAAAACAACAAATACCAAGACGATAGGTTCTGGAAACCAGAGTTAGATAAAACTGGTAATGGTTATGCCGTTATTAGATTTTTACCAGCTTGTGAAGGCGAAGATATGCCTTGGCAAAGAGTATGGTCTCATGCTTTCCAAGACAAGGGTGGTTGGTATATTGAAAACTCTCTAACTACAATGAATCAAAAAGATCCTGTTAGTGAAGAGAACACTAGATTATGGAACACAGGTGTTGATAGCGATAAAGAAATTGCTAGAAAGAGAAAAAGAAAATTATCTTATTACTCTAACATCTATGTTGTCAGCGATCCAAAACATCCTGAAAATGATGGTAAAGTATTTTTATTTAAGTTTGGTAAAAAAATCTTTGATAAGATTACTGAAGCAATGCAACCAGCATTTGAAGATGAATCACCAATCAACCCATTTGATTTCTGGAAAGGTGCAAACTTTAAACTGAAA
>Ga0181422_1000027_pt1 | contig 39294 bp, 38 predicted proteins | sample 45SPOviralmetaG_FD_130147 | JGI IMG/M metagenome (GOLD analysis project Ga0181422, IMG submission 130147) | Marine viral communities from the oligotrophic San Pedro Time Series (SPOT) site, San Pedro Channel, CA, USA - 45 SPOT_SRF_2013-07-18 | ecosystem: Environmental > Aquatic > Marine > Strait...
AACTTATGATTTTGTGTATAAAAAAAAAAAATAAGTGTTTTATTCTACTGAAATTATTGTAAGAAGCAGCATTTTTAACAAAAATATAAAAATTTCTAACACTAAAAACAATAAATTTTATAGTTTAAAAAATATTTTTATTTATTTTTTAAATTAAAATTAATTTTAAATTATTAATATTATTAATTTTTATTTTTTAATTAAAAGATGTAAAATTTTTTTTTTTTTTTTTTTTTCCTTTAACTCTAAGTCTTGTAAACTATGAATATACAGTTTTAAAAAATAAAAAATACTATATAATAAATAATTATAATATAATTTAAAATTAAATTGCTTAAATAAATAAAAATATTTATAATCTTTAATCAAAAAAATATTATAATAAATAGATTTATAATAAAGTAAAAATTGAATTAAGTTTTTTTTTGAAAAAAAAAAATTTTTACTATTTATTTGAAAAATATTATTTGAAAAATTAATTACAAAATGAACAAATTTAAAAAATAATAATGATATTTTATAATTAGCTACAAATTTTCTTTTTTTTAAAAAACTTTGATTACAAAATTTAGATCTATTCAAAGATCTAAATACAATATGAAAAAAAAAATTTATAATCTTTATATCCAAAAATTGATTTTGATTACAAAAAAAAAGAAAAAGATTTTTTAAACTAGAAAATTGATTGTTTTTAGTGTTGGAAATTTTTATATTTTCGTTAAAAATGCTGCTTCTTACACTAGTTTCAGTAGAATAAAACACTTATTTTTTTTTTTTATACACAAAATCATAAGTTAATAAAATACAACCAATTAGTGCGACTAATAGAAGAACACCAATTAAAATAAAAAACACAAAAAATTTATCGTATAAAATGATACCATATAGTTTTAAAGGAGAGTTAAACGACCTATAAACAACGTCAAATACATTTACATAGCGAACAATTGGAATACCATATTCGTCTTCAGTAGTATTTACTTTATCTAAAATATAAGAAGCTTGGATATCATCTCGCGTTGCAAAAATTGTTACAACTACAAATAAAAGACTTAGTAAAAAACTACTAATGTTAAATTTATAAAATATACTCGATCTGATTTCATAACCTTTTAAATTAACCATTAATACAACATACAAGAATAAAACTGCAACCGCTCCCAATGATACTATAATTAATGAAAAAGCCAAAAATTCTAAAAAATAACTTAAAACTAAAATTGCACATAAAACATACAAGAAAATTAAACCTAATAGACAATAGATAACATCTCTAGATAATATTATAAAAAATGCTATTAAAAAAACAAAAGATACAAAAATAATAAAGACGACTTGCTTTATTGAAAAATATGGTAAAGTAAATTTATTTAATATAGAATACAAATTAAAAATAATAAAATGTGACATTTTTTTTTTAATAAATAAAATAAATTATATAAAATTTAATGCATATTAACGTGCATTAGTACGTTATAAAAATAAAAAAAATTAGTGTTTTTACGCTGAATATATTACTATACGTACACGAAAAACCTATCAAAGTTTTAATATAAAACAATAAATGAAAATTTATCTCAGAGTAGACTTCTTGCATTGATGCTTTCAGCAATTATTCTTTACTAATGTAGCTTCCCAACAATGCTTTTGGTAAAACAATTGGAACACCATAGATTAGCCTTTTTCAATCCTGGCGTACTAAAAAAAGATCTCTTCAATTTTCAACGTTCACGGTAGATAGAAACCAAACTGTCTCACGACGTTCTAAACCCAGATCACGTACCTCTTTAATCGGCGAACAACCGAACCCTTGGAACCTGCTGCAGCTCCAGGATGAGATGATCCGACATCGAGGTGCCAAACAACTCCGTCAATAAGGTCTCTTGGGAGTTATTAGCCTGTTATCCCTAGCGTACCTTTTATCTGTTAAGCGATAATTTGTCCTTAAAAAATTACCGGATCACTATAACCAACTTTCGTTACTGTTCGATATATATATCTTACAGTTAAGCGAATTTATGCTATTAAACTGTATACAATTATCTTGTAAAATAATTCACCTTTGTACACCTCCGTTATTTTGTAGGAGGTTGCCGCCCCAGCCAAACTACCCATCATTCACTGTCTTATCTAATAATTAGTTTATTTTTTATTAAAGAGTGGTCTTTCATTGAATGTAATATAAATTACTCCCACTTATTACTCTACGTTAATAAAAATAAACAATGAAAAATTATAGTAAAGGTGCATAGGGTCTTTTCGTCTTACCGCAAATACTCCGCATCTGCACGGAGAGTTTAATTTCATTAAATCTAAACTGGAGACAGTGGGGAAGTCGTTACACCATTCAAGCAGGTCGGTAATTAGCCGACAAAGAATTTTGCTACCTTAGGACCGTCAGAGTTACAGCCGCCGTTTACAATAGCTTATATTTAGAGCAAAAAACCCTTCCTTTTTACTGAATTGCACCGGGCAGGTGTCAGCCCCTATACTTCATTTTACAATTTAGCAGAGACCTATGTTTTTATTAAACAGTCGCTACCCCCAATTTTATGATACTTTATTATAATTTAATTATAATTAAAGTCCCTTTTCTCCCTAAGTTACAAGGTTATTTTGCCGAGTTCCTTCAGTTTAGTTCATTTAAGCGCCTTAGTACATTTATACTTACTCACCTGTGTCGGTTTTAGTACGATTTAAAATTTTATAGCTATTTCTAGAAGTAATAAGGTTAATTAAAAATACCAATATTTTTAATTAACATTTTTTACTTGTCATTTATAAAAAATATATTAGTTTGTATTAATATTTTCCATCAAATAAAGTTTTAACTTTTAAATTTTTAGGAATCGATTTACAGTTATTCAGATTAACTTTAAATAAAAAACCTTAAGTTTTCGGCGATGATATTTCTCATATCATTTATCATTACTCATACCAATATAATCACTTCTGATATCTCAAAAATATTTAACAATATTTGACTTAAAAATATACAGAACGTTCTGCTACCATTATTTAAAAATAAATAATTTATTGCTTCGGTTTATTTATAATTCTCATTACATTTTCGGAATTAGAATACTGAATTAATAAGAATTAACGCACTTCTTAGAGGATGACTGCTATAATGCCTACCTTTTAATTGGCTTATTATTTCAACTCCTTAAAACTTTTAAATAAATTGAAGACCTTAGCAAATAATTAGGGCTTTTTCCCTTTTGACCAAAGACCTTATCATCTAAAGTCCGACTATTTCTTTATTTTTTTAATGTAATTCTGAGTTTTAATAAAATCAGTAAAGTTAATCAAAACCCCCATCATTTAAAAAGTACTTTACCTACATAAAAAAAAAAAAAACGCTATACTTAAATATATTTCGCAGAAAACCAGCTATAACCAAGTTTGATTGGCCTTTCACCCCTAATTAAAAGTCATCTCAGTATTTTTCAACATACACGAGTTCGGCCCTCCTAAGATTTTTAAGTCTTATTCAGCCTGCTCTTAACTAGATCACTTGGCTTCGGGTACATTATATTTATAACTAATTGTATATTTTTTAAAATTCACTTTCATTACGCCTACACTTTATAGTTTAAGCTTGCTATAAATATAAACTCATTGGTCCATTATGCAAAAGGTATACTAAAATTCATTTATGAATAATTAGATAGTTAATAACACTAAATTTCAAGATCTTTTCACGATGTCTATTTTCAAGACGTCTATTTTCACCTTTCCCTCACGGTACTTGTTCGCTATAGATTATTAAGAATATTAATTATTGAGGAAGGAACCCCAACGTTCAAACAGAATAAACTAGTTCTATTTTACTTTATAAATTTTATTAAGAATTTACAGGACTTAAAAACCTTCTATGGATGTTTCAATTCTTTTCATTAAAATTAATATAGATTCGCTTTCGCTCGCCACTAATTACGAAATCTCGGTTGATTTTTTTTATATTAGTTACTTAGATGTTTCAATTCACTAACTTTTTTCTTTAAAAATAACGAAAACTAGGTTATTTTTTAAAGATTTATACAAAATAATATTTTTTCAAATAAAAGGAATATGTACTTAACAGCCTTTTGGCTCCATACATAATATTCATTTTTATGAACCTTTTTTCTTAATATCTAGGCATCCTTTTAGCGCATAACTTATATTGAATAAAAACTATAATAAATTAAAATCTAAAAATATAATTTAAAAACGAAACATCCTTATACTTTTGACGAATCATATCAGAAAATCCAAAAGGTCCCAAATAAATAAACGAACACGTTTTTAAATCGATTTCCAGATGAGAAAAATTATCAAATGACGACCCCATTATTTTATCATAATTATAATAATCTAAATGAATAAAATTAATTTGAACCAAGTCATCTTTCTGTAAAAGAATTCCAGGTTTTGTTACTAGAGTACCATTTAAATATATATTTCTGTGTAAAATAAATTGTCGAAGACTTATTGGACTTGTAAATAAACCTGTTCTAAAAAGACAAACATCCAAACGACTTTCAAGCAAATTTATAAAATGTAAGTACGTAGGATTACCTCTACGAGCTTTTTGATATAACTTATATAAGCTTGAAGTATTTATGTGACAATTTTTTCTTTTTAAAACTCGACGAACATTTAAACTATTTTTATAAAAAAATCGCATTTTATTCATTTTTCCGATTCGAGGAAAAAAACAAAACTTATTTTGAAAGCGTAAAAAATACCATTTTTTACTTTTTAACTTTTGAATAATATATGGATTTTTAGTTATATTAATTTTAGTCTGATCATGTAATTTATATTTTTTTAAATTTTGTCCTTTTATTAATTTACTAAACATCCTTTAAACAGTATCTTAAAAAATTTAAATAAAAGTTTAACATAGCAAATGAATAAGAACCCAATAATGGATAGTCTTTAAATTCAGAATGGCTATAACCCTCCAATAAATAAATAACTGGAATACCGAATTTACTAAATTCACGATAAATTGCATTATCTGTTTTTTTTGAAAAACTAATAATAATCGAGGGACATTTGTTGTTTTTTTGGAAATCTAAAAAAAAACTAGAAGGATTTGATCGACGCTTGTGTAAACTCCATCGATTATAGAAAAACCCGTTAAACTTAGAATCTGCATATATATGACCTTTTTTAATGACTAAACTTTTTAAAATCTGATTAAATGATAAATAATTTACATGATCTTTTTTACTTAAACCCATAAAAACTACTAAACATTTTTTAACTTGAACTCTTTTTAAAATAAATACCAATAATTTTAATTGTTGATAAATTATTTGATAATTATAAAGACTAAAAGCGTAATTATGCTTTTTTAAAAAATAACTATATTTTTTTAAATCTAAAAAATCTGATGATAAAAGTTGTGAATTTGTTAATAATTTTTTTGATTTATTAATGTACATTAGTAAGTTGAAGATAAATATACTAAAAAACTATTTTTTTTTATTTAGATAAAATTATTTGAATAATACAAACCGGCTGTTCTTTTATAAAACTTATTTGGTCGCTTTAAAAGACTAAGTTTTATAGATTGATTGCTTAAATAGCTAAAATCACTACTATAAAAATAAAGATTACGATTATCTTTAAAAAAGCAAATTACACAATATCTATTTATATAAAACTTTATTGGATTAGCATAACCTAAAGCTAGAGATAAACAATTGTGATTAGCTGAAGCTTGATCAAGTTGTAAAAATTTTAAACCTAAACCTTGAAGATTTAGCATTGTTAAATGACCAAATACTAAACCGTAACAACTGTTCCAAAATAAACATAAAAGGCTTTCAAGACGATTAACTGTATTTTTTGACTGATTATCCGAACCAATTATAATTCGGTTGTCATTACTTAAAATTACTTTAATTTCTTGTGAAATTTTTAATTGATTAGTACCTAACGGTCCTTTTAAATACAAAACAGAATTTTTTTTTGTTAAACAAATTAAACTAGAATACTTTAACTTATAGTACATAAAACTTGACCACCAACTTTATACTTTTTTAATTCATTAGAACTAAAAATATTATTCGAAGTACTTAATATTAAAAAAGCATTCATTGGGCAATGGAAATTCTTCCATTGAGATACATCTTCTAAATTATAATAAATAAAACGACCACTTTTTGAAATTGAATTAATTTTAGTAATAACTGGTACTCCTCTATGATATTTTAGAAAAACTTCAATCATATTTGAATTATCTAATAATTTGTAATTTCGAATTACTCCTTCCCTAAACAAAACATCTAAAAAAGATAAAGTTAAAGTTGAATTGTGTAAAAATACTGAATTAAATTTTTTGTTTAAACCATTTTGTAAAATTGAATAATTAATAGATAAAGTTTTCATTTATTTTTTATAAACGCCTAATAAGTTACCGATACCAGATTGTTCACGAACTAACATTCGTGAAAGTCTAAAAAAAGGTACAACTCCAATGCTCCGACCCGTTTTGAAACAATAATTCCGTATAGGTGTTTTACTGTATAATTTAGTACCTGGAATCATATATAATTCTGATATTTTATAAATTTTTAAACTTTTTTGTAGCGATTTATGTAATTTATTCCAAATTTCAAATTGATAATATTGTTTTCGTAAAGCCTGATCTTTTCTTAATAATTTTTTAGACATTTATATAGAACTATTTGATTTTTGAATAATACTTTTTTTAAAAAAAATATTAAAAAAACGCCATATTTTTTTTCGCTTTATAAAAAAGCAATTAAGTTTTAATAGTTTTTTTTTTGATTTCGAGAATGACATTATTTCCAAGGAGTTTTTGAGTGAATGAATTCTAAATTTGATTGAGTCATTTCAAGAGATTCTGATAATATGTATTTATCACAGTCGTCATAACGCACGCCTAAATATCCAATTACCGAAAAGTCTTTACGTAAAGGATACCCATTAAAACCATAGTTATTTAATATCCGACGTAAATCTTTATGTCCTTTAAAAAATATACCAAACATGTCCCAAACTTCACGTTCGGACCAATTAGAAGATAAATATAAATCTGTGATAGTATTTGTGATAAAAAATTCATTTAAGTGAATTTTAATAAATATACGTAAATTATAACGAATACTTAGAAGACTATAAACTAATTCAAAACGATTATGATTATTTAAAAAGTCAATAGCAACTATATCTATTAATGTTTTAAATTGCATAAACTTACTATTCTTAAGAAAAAATAAAACTTGTTTTAGATTTACATGTGAATAAAGATCTAAATGTAATTCCTTTTGTCGAAATGTAATAAATTGAATGTAATGTGGTAATGTTTTAGATAAAAAAGTTCCTAACGCTTTTAACATAATTTTAATATTTTATTTAAAAATAAAGATAGTTAAATTTTGTATTATTATTTATAATACACTCTTTGTAAATTTATTTAAAAATAAATTTACAGAGTTTTTATTCTTATCTGGAGTGGCAGGATTCGAACCTACGAAATCTAACTTCAAAGGCTAGTCCCTTAAACCACTTGGATACACTCCACTAACTAACTACTATAAATTTAATTCCTAAACCTGGACATTCTTTATTGATAAAAACTTTTAAGTCATTCAGAATATTTAAAAGATTTTTTTTACGTTTGCATGTTAAAGTAATAACACCCAAATATGTTTTTAAATAATATTTTTCTTTCGACCGACCAAAAACATGAGGCGATTTTTTTACAGTAAAACTTTTAAATTTAGCTGGTAATACTATATAATTTATCGCAATTTTGTTATTTATTGTAATATTAAGATATTTTAGTAAAATATTAAAAAAAAGATTATTATAAGTTTTAATATAAATTTTTAACATAATTTATTAAACAAAAAGATAAAAAGATTTTAAAAAATTCAAAATTACTGAATTTGAAAAAATTAACAATGTTGAAACGACAAAAATAATATAATATATTAGAAATTCAAACATAAAAATATTAAAATATTTTGGAAAATTATCTAATTTCTGATTTTTACGTTCATGAAACCAAAAAGGAAAAATTGTCCAAAAAAAAAAAAGAAAAAGAATCCAATTAAAAATAATTAAAAAAAAAGAAATTAAATAAAAATTAGCAGATATTAAACTATTTAATAATATCCATTGAAAAAATAAACCGTTAAAAGGAATTCCTCGACTACACGGATAATCACGACGCGTTGGAGGCATTCCACAAAATAAAAAAATTATTAGAAAACTAACAATAGTTACATAATCTTTTTTTTCAATGTCTGCAAGTATGGTATCAAAGCTAATTCTTTTTCCTGGATTTAATTCATTATCAAAAAAAGAAGCTATCCCACCATACAACAAAATAGTTAAAATATAATAATAATAAAAATAAATGCAATAATTTAAACTTTCAAAAGTTAATGGTGTTAAACATAAGAGTAAATAACCTGTATTTACTAATGCTAAATTTTCTAAAAAATGTTTTAAAAATAAACGTCGCATTCCTATTCCAATAACTAAACAACATAAACTTACACTAATTAATAATAAAGTAAGATAATTTTTTAAAATATTAAAATAAAAATTTGTAAAAATTAATTCAACTAAAAAATATAAAAATATAGCTTTTGGAATTAAATGTATATAAATTATTGTAATTAAAGGAGTTTTTTTGTAATAGATATAATATGTAGGAAAATAATATGTTGTTAATTTTAAAAGTAAACTTAAAATTAAAAAAAAAATACTACAAATTAAAATGTATTCATTATTATTAACTAAAATCAAAAAATAATCTAAAACTTCTGTATGTTTACTTAAATTGTAACTCCATATGCAAAAATGACTTTCAAATAAAACTAAACCAATAAATCCTGAAAAAAAAGATAAATATAGTAATTTTCTTGGACGAAGAGGACGAAATTTAAGATACGCGAAATTATTATAGTTAAATGAAGCTAATATATAAAAAAAAAAACTTAATATTTCGAAACTACAAAATAAATAATTAATATATAAACTATTTATACTAATAGTAATTAAACAAATAAGAATACTACTTAAATAAAAAACAAAATAAAATATACAACTTGTTTCACTTTTTTCAGTTAATGAATATCTAAATAAAATTAAACAAATTTTTGAAAGAGTTAAAACTAAAATTTTCATAAAATAAATTTTAAAATTTAATAGTATAAAATCGTTTTCTAAATTAGTAACTAAAGAAAATTTATATATAATTATTAATAAAATTAAAGTAATTAACAAAGAAATTACGCAATATAAATAAAAAAAAATTGAATATAAATGATCAAATTGTTCACCAAAAATAAAATTAAAAATTACTAAAAACAATATTGATATAAATAACCATATTTCAGGTAATATTTTATAAATTGGTATTATTTCTAAAAAAAAATTGATTAACATTAATCTTATAAACTACGTACGAAGGAGGATTCGAACCACCAACCCAAAGATTTTCAGTCTTTTGCTCTACCGATTGGAGCTATTCGTACACTTTAATTTTTATAACTGTCTGCGAAGGGACTCGAACCCTTACGTTTAAAAACATTTGGTTCTAAGCCAAACGCGTCTACCAATTTCGCCACGCAGATTTCAACAGTCAAAAAAAATTAACGACCTCCCCACCAATAAACAAAAAAATATAAAAAAATCCATACCACATCTACAAAATGCCAATACCAAATACAAGCTTCATAACCAAAATGACCATCCCTTGTAAAATGATATAGACTCATACGATATAAAGAAGCTAAAATAAAACTTGCCCCTACAAAGACGTGTAAACCATGAAAACCTGTTGCCATATAAAAACAGCAACCATATACGCTATCAGATATTGAAAAGGTAGATATACTATATTCGAAATACTGAAAAAATAAAAAAAAAACACCTAAATAAAATGTAATAAATAAATAATCTAAAGACATTTTTCTATGACCCATTACAGTTCGCTTATGAGAAATAGTAATAGTTGCTCCTGATAATAATAAAATTAATGTATTCAACAACGGAATAGATAAAAAGTGAGGTACTTCTAAGCCTTCAGGTGGCCAAACACTACCTATCTCTACTGTAGCATCAATACTAGAATAAAAAAAAGCCCAAAAAAAAGCAAAAAAAAACATAATTTCAGATAAAATAAATAAAACCATACCCATACGCATACTTTTTTCAACAAAATATGTATGCTGACCTTCATAACTTGCTTCACGAACGACATCTCGCCACCAAATCGACATTAACGAAACGGTTAAAACAAAGGAAATCCGTACAAATATAACTGAATATAATACACCATAAAAATATAAAACTGAACCCCCTAATAAAGTACTAACCGAACCAGAAGCCAAGATAGGCCAAGGACTTGGATCTACCAAATGAAAAGGATGAACTTGACTATTTTTGTACATCTTTAAAAAATATTAACGATCTATTTCACCAAAAACAATATCCTGTGTACCTATAATAGTTACAACATCAGCTAACATGTGAGATTTAGACATAAAATCTAAACCTTGTAAATGAAAAAAACCTGGTGATCTTATTTTACACCTATAAGGTTTGTTTGTACCGTCAGAAACTAAATAAACCCCTAATTCACCTTTCGGAGCTTCAACAAAACCATACGTTTCACCCTTAGGTACTACAAAACCTTCTGTATATAATTTAAAATGTGAAATCAAAGATTCCATTGAATTTTTTATATACTTTTTAGATGGAATTGATATTTTAAAATTATCTACCTTAATAGGCGTCTCTGGAATATTATTTATACAATATTCAATAATTTTTAAACTTTCACGCATTTCATTTACCCTAATTAAATAACGATCATAACAATCCCCGTTAGTACCTACTGGAATATCAAAATTGATATCTGAATATATTTCATAAGGTTGAATTCGTCTTAGATCCCAAGGTATTCCGGAACCCCGTAATAAAACGCCTGTAAAACCCCACTCTAAGGCTTCATCACTACTAACAACACCAATATTTAATAGACGTTGTTTCCAAATACGATTACAGGTTAAAAGTTCTTCCATTTCATCTAAACGAGCTGACATATTTGAAATAAAAACTGAAATATCAGTTAATAAATTTAAAGGTAAATCGGATCGAACACCTCCCGGTCTAAAATAAGCTGCATGCATGCGTGCTCCAGAAACCCTTTCATAAAACTCGAATAACTTCTCACGTTCTTCGAAAACCCATAACATTGGTGTCATTGCTCCTACATCTAAAGCATGAGTAGATACTGCTAATAAGTGATTCATAATGCGAGTTAATTCCGAAAACAACGTTCGAATATATTTTGCACGCTTGGGTACTGAAATATTTAAAAGCTTTTCTACTGCAATACAATAAGAATGCTCTTGTGACATCATAGAAACATAATCTAATCGATCAAAATAAGGTAGAGATTGTAAATAAGTTTTATGTTCTATTAATTTTTCAGTACCTCTATGTAATAACCCAATGTGAGGATCTACCCGGCTCACTACCTCTCCGTTAAGTTCTAAAACCAAACGAAGAACACCATGAGCCGCTGGATGCTGCGGACCAAAATTTATAGTAAAATTTTTTATTTTTTTTTCTTGATTATTTAATATAGACATTTTTTATAATTCAAAACTTTTAATTTAATTATTATGATCTAATACGCCGATCTTCCAGGCATATACATAACCTAAAGTTAATTCTCCAATGAACTCAATCATAAGCCAATAACCGAAAAAACCAAGGCAACCTAATGAAACTGACCAGGGAAATAGGAAAAGAACTTCAATATCAAAAAGTAAAAATAATAAAGCAATTAGATAAAATTTTACATCGAAATGCGTTCGGGCATCATCGAAAGGTTCAAATCCACATTCATAAGCTGAAAGCTTTTCAACTCCACCTGACTGTCGAGCCATTAAATACGAAACAATGAATAAAACTAAAGCTAAAATTAGACTTAAACAAAAAAATATGAATAGAAAAATATAATTCGTTTGTGCATAATTATAAAACATAATTTTTTTTAATATTTTTTAATAATCGAAATCTTAAATCAACAGCAGAATCTCCATAACATAAACTATAGAAAACACCACCAAAGAAAAAAAGTAATCCAACTCCTGATAGAACTGAACCAAAAGAACTTACTTTATTCCAATAAGCAAAAGCGTCTGGATAATCTGGTATACGTCTAGGCATCCCAGCTAACCCTAAAAAATGCATAGGAAAAAAGGTAATATTAACTCCAATAAACATCATCCAAAAATGAATTTTACCTAATAACTCATTAAAATTAACTCCAAACATTTTAGGGAACCAAAAATAGAATCCTGCAAAGATACCGAAGACTGCTCCCATTGATAAAACGTAGTGAAAATGTGCAACTACAAAATATGTATCATGTAAAGCAATATCTAAACCAGCATTTGCTAGAATAATACCTGTTAGGCCTCCTAATGTAAATAATATCAAAAACCCATAAACCCATAACATTGAAGTATTTAAACTTAAATTACCACCCCAAAGAGTTGCTAACCAACTAAAAATTTTAATACCCGTAGGAACTGCAATAATTAGAGTAGCTGCAGTAAAATAAGCTCGAGTATCTACCTCTAAACCTACTGTATACATATGATGTGCCCATACGATGAAACCTAATATACCAATAGAAATAATAGCATAAACCATCCCTAAATATCCAAATACTGACTGATTTGACTCACGAGAAATAATATGACTAACAATTCCGAACGCAGGTAAAATTAAGATATAAACTTCTGGATGACCAAAAAACCAAAATAAGTGTTGGTATAAAACTGGATCTCCTCCTCCTTTTGGTTCAAAAAACGCAGTATTAAAATGACGATCAGTTAAAACCATGGTAATACCACCTGCTAATACAGGTAATGATAACAATAGAAGAAACGCTGTAACTAATACTGACCAAACAAATAAAGGTAATTTAAACATCGTCATTCCTGGACAACGCATGTTACAAATGGTAGTTATAAAATTAACAGCTCCTAAAATAGAAGAAATACCTGCAATGTGTAAACTGAAAATTAATAAATCTACTGATGGTCCTGGATGATATAATGGACCTGATAAAGGTGGATAAACTGTCCAACCGGTTCCTGCTCCCTCACCCATAATAGATGAAAATAAAATAAGTGCTAACGCAGCTGGTAATAACCAGAAACTCATATTATTTAAACGTGGAAAAGCCATATCTGGCGCTCCAACTAGAATAGGAACAAACCAATTCCCAAAACCTCCTATTAGAAGAGGCATTACCATAAAAAAAATCATGATAAAAGCGTGCAATGTAATAAAAACATTCCATAAAGATACATTGTCTATCATAAATTGTAAACCAGGACGAGATAATTCAAAACGCATATAAACAGATAATGCCGTTCCTATCACACCTGAAAAAGCCCCAAAAATGAAATATAAGGTACCTATATCTTTATGATTCGTAGAAAAAAACCACCTGAAAACAAAATCCTTTAATTTAACTGACATTTATAAAAAATGTAACAGCCAATGACGAGAATTTTAATAGAATTAGGATTCTATAGCCAAAAAAACTTTTTCATAACCTAAGGAGTAAATGAGATTCGAACTCACGATATAATAATATATAGTAATTTAGCAAACTACCGCGTTAAACCACTCCGCCATTACTCCTTTTTACTCGAAGAAAGTTTGTTTTAAATAAGAAATCCTATTCTGGAGGTAATCGGACTCGAACCGATACTTTTATACTTGCAAAGCATATGCTCTACCAATTAAAGCTATACCCCCTCTTTATAAATTATAATGCAAATAATATTAAAAATGCCATCATTAAACAAAATAATCCCATAGCCTCAGTTAACGCAAAACCTAAAATAGTATACTTAAATAATTCCTGCTGGATTGAAGGGTTACGTGATAAAGCTAATACAAATGAACCAAAAACCGTACCTACTCCTGCTCCTGCTCCACCTAAACCGATGGTTGCAGCTCCTGCTCCTATTAATTTACAAGCTTCTAACATTAAACTTATTTTAAAATTATTATAACCTACTTTTTTTTATGATAATTAACGAACTTCTTGATACGTAAAAAAATCTTGAATATTCATAGAATAATTAAAAAAAAAACTATTATATTTAACATAATGGTCTTTTTTTTTATAAAACGGTAATCCTTCTATACAACAACTTAAAGGTATATATAAGATAAATACAAAACTTATAAAACATATACAAAATATTAAAAACCAAAACGTTTGCGAAAACCATAAAATAATATCTAACTGAGGCATTATATTTTTAATATATTACTACTTTAGTTTTAATTGGTAACTTTGAAGACGCTATTTTTAAAATATTAAAAGCATCCTTTGAGTTGCTTAAATTTAGTTCGCAAACTATTTGACCTTTACGAACAAATGCAACATATTTTGAAATATTTCCTTTACCTTTACCCATACGAGTACCTATTGGTATTTGACTAACAGGTATTGAACTATTTAAATAAAACCAAAATTTACCTTTTTTTGATTTTATTTTTCGTTTTACTATATCGATTAACGATTTGAAAACTTGAGAATCTACTCGGCCTGTTTCTAATGAAATAAGACCGTAAGAACCGAAATATAATTGTTTACGATTAACTTTGGTGCCTTTTAATTTAAATTTTCTTAACTTTTTATTACTCAAAAAATTCATAATTTATTTTTTTTTAATAAATAATCCAAACTTTTATTCCTAAAATTCCGAAAATGGTTAAACAATCCTCCTGATGATAGCTTATTTCATTATTTAAAGACTGCGTAGAAGTCTGACCCTGACGAATTACATAAGTTCTTTTTCGTCGAGAACCATTTATTCGACCCTTAAGTAAAACTTTAATTCCTTTAATATTAGTATTTTTTAAAAAATTATTATAAAAAATTAATAAAATTACTGATTTTAACGATTTTAAAAAAGGATTAATCTTCCTACTTTTACGTTTTTTTTTACAAAATCTTGGTATAATAAACCGTAAATAACGACAAAGCAAAATAGAACTTTTATATAAAAAAGAGTGGTAAACCAAACAAATAAATTTTGTTCGTAAATGTTTCGATAATGGAGAACGAAGACGTAAACCTAATGAACTAAAAATTTTTAAAAGAGTACCTCGATTATTGCCATTAATTATATTAGTATTACGTATAATTACTTGAGTTTTTAACAAACGAGATAAATTTAAAGCTAATAACCTTTTACCAGAATAACCAACACATTTATTTGAACCTTTGTAATTCTGTAAAGATAACATATTAAATGTATTATTGTTTCTAACAAATATAATATCACTTGTAAAATTTTCAGAAGAATTAGATAAAACTGAATGTTTTAATTGTTTAGTATTATTTAAGCAACTAGAATAAAGACGTTCATCTGTATAATTACGATTTTGAACCTTTTTTCTATGCTTTAATAAAAATGAATTCCAATTAGTAAAAGAATCATTATATGAAAAAATTCTTATTATAATGTGAGATTTTTGACGATAAATATAAATCTGAGCAATTTTTGTATTAAATAAAGATATAAAGTCAAATATATACTGTCGAATCAAAATATCTTGTAAAATTAAATTAGAATAGTTAAAAGGACTACAATAATACTTAGAAAGCCAATTTTTATTATGAAGAAATCTTAAAACTTGTGCATTTGTTTGTTTACCCATTATTTATTTTTTTTAAACGTAACTATCTTTCTTGTCATTACAAATTCTCCAAATTTATAGCCTAACATATCTTTAGATACTATTAACTTTTGGAAATCTTTTCCGTTATAGATTAGAAACTTTTTATTTAAATGTATTGATGTAATAATTTTATTTTTTTTATAAACTAAAAAAGTTTGCATAAATATTTATATTTGTTTACGAAAACGAATAATCATTTTATTTTTTTTTAATACGGTAGGTTTTCCTATGGTAATTTTACCCCATGGAGTAACCGAACACCTACCACCTGAAGTACGGCCTTCACCTCCACCGTGCGGATGATCTATTGGATTCATAGCAACTCCCCGTACACTAGGACGTTTACCCATTCGCCTAGACCAACCTGCATTTTTTTTTTTTACAGATTTCTCGATATTAGATACAATACCTAGGGTTGCTTTACATTTTTGATGAAGTAATCGTTCCTCACCTGAAGGAAAACGAACTCTTACATACTTGTTCTGAACATTTTTTTGTAAAATTTTACCAAAACTACCTTTAGATCGACAAAAAATTCCTTTACCCAAAATAGATAAACTGATATTATGAACTAAACTTCCTAAAGGAAAGTTGTCTAAAAACGTACGAAATCCAGGTTTACGTTTAAAAAAAATCTCTGATGCATTTAACAATAAGTTATTGACCTGTAAACCTTCTGGTAATAATATATAATGAAACGACCTATTTTTAAAATGATAAACTAAACCAATATGAGCAGAGCGATTTGGATCGTATTCAATTTGAAGTAATTTGTAATTATCACCTTTGTTGAAGCTTAAATTATAATTAATAATTCTATAAAGAGAAGAACAACCACCTTGTCGGCGGCGGACGCAAATTTGACCATTACGTCCACGACCTGATTTTTGTTTTTTAGAAGTGATTAAACCTTTGTAAAAGTTTTTCATTTTTTTAGATTATTTAATTGCTTCTACACAAAAACGATATTATAAACGTGATAAAATAGGTAAAAATACTATAAAATATAAAAAATAAAATAAGGTTAAAAATTGTCCAATTTCAATAAAAGGATACTCGGCTACATTTTGACCAATCCAACCTAATAATATGAAATCAACTAAAATAAACCAAAAAAGTATTCGAGTTAATGGTCGAAATACAGAACTTTTTATTACTAATTTTGGAGTTAACCAAGGTAAAGAACCTAAAACAATGAAAGCCCCTACCATAGCGATAACTCCACCTAATTTATCTGGAATAGATCGTAATATAGCGTAAAAAGGTAATAAATACCATTCGGGTACAATATGTGTAGGTGTTACTAAAGAATTTGCCATTATATAATTGTCTGATTCACCTAAAGAGTTTGGGAAAAAAAAAACAAAAACTAAAAACATAAACAAATAAGAAAATAAAGCAAATAAGTCTTTAACATAAAAATAAGGATAAAAATAAATAAAATGAAATTTACTACTTATACCTAAAGGGTTATTATTACCATCAGTATGCAAAATAATTAAATGTAAAATACTTAAACCTGCTAACGCAAAAGGTAATAAAAAATGTAAACTTAAAAAACGATTTAATGTTGGATTATCAACGGCAAAACCACCCCATAAAAATTGAACAATTAATTTCCCAAGAATAGGAACAGCCGAAAATAAATTTGTAATTACAGTTGCTCCCCAAAAACTCATTTGTCCCCAAGGTAGTACATACCCAAAAAAACCAATAACAACTGTTAGCAAAAAAATTACTACACCACTTACCCATAATAAATGACGTGGGCGCATGTAAGAACCGTAATATAAATGCTTAAACATATGAACATATAATGCAATAAACATCATTGATGCTCCATTAGCATGAACATATCTAAAAAACCAACCATTATTTACGTCACGCATAATGTGCTCCACACTTAGAAAAGCATAGTCTACATGAGGAACGTAATGCATAGCTAAAAAAACACCAGAAATTATTTGAATACCTAAACAAATTCCTGCAATGGAACCAATACTCCACAGATAATTAACATTTACTGGACTAGGATAGTCTACTAAATGATTGTTTAATATACGTAATAAACCTTGTTTTTTCCACATTGATTTAAAAAAAATTGAAATTTAAATTATATTGCGTTGCCATATTAATATACAAGACAACGCAATCTAAATGTATTTGAATAATAAATTAAAAAAGTATATTATAATTTAGTTTATAAATAAATATCTAAATTCAGATGCATGTTCCCATACAACTACCTTGTTACGACTTAATTAAAATTACCAATCTTAATATCATAAAAATTAATTAAAAAAATTATTAACTCAAATAAAAAATAATTTATTAATGAAATTAATAACAAAATTAATTAATCAAAATACTTTTACTAAAACTCGCTTTCTTAATTTGACGGGCGGTTTGTACAAAGCTAGTCTAAACTTCACCGTGGCATGCTGATCCACGATTACTAACGATTCCAACTTCATGTAAACGAGTTGCAGTTTACAATCCGAACTAGAATGTTTTTTAAAGATTTACTAATGCTTGCGCAATTGTTTCTTATTGTAAACACCTTTGTAGCACGTGTGTAGCCCAATCCATAAGGGCCATACGGACTTGGCGTAATCCTCTTCTTCCTTCAATTTTCACTGAAATATTTTTAAAATAACAATAAATTAATAGATTCCTAACATATTGTCTAATTAAAAACAAGGGTTTCGCTCGTAAATTTCGGAGTTAACCATCAATCTCACAACACGAGCTGACGACAGCCATGCAACACCTGTATTAAATTTTACTTTAAAATTTCTTAAAAAGCTACAAAATATAGCAAGGATTGGTAAGGTTTGGCGCGGATTATCGCATTAAACCACATGCTCCACCGTTGGTCCAAGCTCACGTCAAGTCCTTTGAGTTTTAACCTTGCGGTCGTACTTCTCAGGCGGGATGCTTAACGTGTTAACTGTAATATATAAATTTTTAAAAGACAACTGTCTTATAATTTAGAATTTAGCATCCATCGTTGACGGTATAGACTACTGGGGTACCTAATCCCATTCGCTACCTATACTTTCGCTGCTGAGTGTCAGTATTAATCTAGGTGGTCGCCTTCGCCAATTGAAATTCTTTCTAATCTCATCGAATTTTATCTCTACTTTAGAAATTCCACCACCCTTTATTAAACTCAATTTTAATAGTATTAAAATCATTTTTACAATTGAATTGCAAACTTTCAATTTTAACTTATTAAAAAACCTACCAGCCCTTTACGCCTATTCACGAAGAGTAACACCTGCCCCCCCTGTCTTACCGCGGCTGCTGGCACAGAGTTGCCCGGGGCTTATATTAATTTAAATCATTATTTACCTTAATACAGAAGTTTACAATCTATTATAAACTAACATTCATCCTTCATGTGATATTGCTGGGTCAAACTTTCGTTCATTGCCCAATATTCCTCACTGCAGCCTCACTTGAGCCTGGGCCGTGTCTCAGTCCCAATGTGGTTGTACGTCCGTTAAGACCAACTTAGCATTCTTGGCTTTCAAAAAGAAAATCCTAAAACTATGTAGAAATAATTTTACAGCAAAATTTTACAATTTTTTTATTAAATATTTGGTATTTTTATATTAATTAAAAACCTTTTGTTTTTATAATTATCCCAAACTGTAAGGTATATAACTACTAACTCACCCGTTCGCTACGATTAAATTCTTATATAATTAATCGTTCAACTTGCATGTGTAAAGCATATCACTAGCGTTTACTCTGAACCAGGACCAAATTCTTAAAGTTAATTATTATTTTTAGAAAGTAATAATTAAATTTAACAAAAAATATTAATTATAATTTATACATTTGTTAATTTTCTAATAAAAGAAAATTTATTATTCTGAGAGAAGTTGGATTCGAACCAACGATAGCTCTCGCTAATGCATTTACAGTGCATCACCTTTAACCACTCAGTCATTCTCTCACTAAGTAAAATAAATATTACTTTACTCTTTACGGGAATCGAACCCGTATTATTGCCGTGAAAGGGCAAAGTGTTAACCGTTACACTAAAAGAGCAAAGCTTCTTATTTAATTGCGAAGGTAATAGGACTTGAACCTATATCACTCAGTACGACAAACTAATACTTTACCTTTTAAGCTATACCCCCTTTTTGTGGGAACATCAGGATTCGAACCTGAGACTTTTAGGTTAAAAGCCTATTGCTCTACCAACTGAACTATGCTCCCAAATCTTAAGAAAAAACAAGGGTAAGAGGACTTGAACCCCTATCATTAGCTTTGGAGACTAAGATCTTACCAATTAGAACGATACCCTTTTTACTCTAAACAACTACATAAATTGACCACACAATTTTTTCTGATAAAGACCAAACTAAATCAAAATGAAAAAAAAATAAAATAATTAACAAAAATATATTAAGTAATAATGATAAATTAAAACTAATTTTTTTTTTTACTAACGGATTCTTTTTTTTAGAATCAAAAAAAATAATTTTGATAATATTAACATAGTAATAGATACTTAATAAACTAAACAAAATAATAAATAAAGCAAGTAAATACATGTCTGAAAATAAAAGACTTTTGAAAAATAAATATTTACCAAAAAAACCTGAAAAAGGAGGCAAACCACCCAGCGATAGTAAAGTTATAATTAAAATAAACCCTAAGTATCTTTCAGTATAAAAAATACCACCCCAATCATAAAAACTATCTAAATTTTTACCAAAGTTATTTTCTAAAATAAGTAAAATACCCCATAACGTTAAAATTGTAAAAATATAAACAAATAAATAACAAATACAATATTGAAGACTTATGAAAGTAAAAGCTGACATAAATAAAAGAATGTAACCCATATGCGTAATTGAAGAATAAGCAATAAAACGTTTTATCTTAAACTGACGCACAGCCATAATAGTACCAATTACAACAGATAATAAACCAGCAACTATAAATAAAGGTTTCCAAATAAAATAACTATACGAAAAAAAATAACCAGATAACTTACATAATATATAAATTACTGCAATTTTCGGAACTGTAGCAATAAATACAACAATAGAAATAGGTGCTCCTTCATAAACATCTGGAGCCCACATGTGAAAAGGAACTATTGTAATTTTAAAAAATAATCCTATAAATACAAATAAAATTCCAAGAATTAACTTAATATTAAAAATTGTTAAACAAAACATACCTGCATCTACTGTATTCCAAAGTAAGTTAGGAATATGGTATAAGAGAACATTATAAATATGAAATAAATTAGTAGAACCTGCTGCACCATATAACATTGAAATTCCAAAAATTAAAATAACAGACGAAGTTGCTCCTAAAACAAAAAATTTAATTCCTGCTTCAACTCCATGACCTGAACCCTTGTTTAGTGAAACTAGCGCATATAAACATATACTTTGTATTTCTAATGCCAAAAACATCGTAAATAAGTCTACTGATGATATGAAAAATAATACTCCAAAAACTACAAAAAGATATAAAATAAAATATTCAAAACAGGCTGATCGACTTCGGTTTAAAGAATTTTGTGACATTACTAGACAAAATATAGAAATAATTAAACAAAATAATTTAATAAATGATGAACCGAAATCTAAAACAAGTAAATTTTCATATAATAAACGACCTGAAAGACCTAAACTTACCCAAACTAAAAATGAAGTAATTGCCAAAATTACAATTGATAAAAAAGTAAATTCTGAAACTAATGAATAATTATATTTATTTGTTTTTCGAAAGATACCGTAAACTAATAAAAATAAAGTTGCAGAAAGTAAAAACAATTCTGGCAATAAAGGTACTCCATCTAATACATTTTCAAGGTAAGATATTATATAATTAGTAAACGACAAATCCACAAAATTAATATTTTTATCTATAATAAACATTTTTTTTAAACTTAAATTTTATAATATAAACTAATTAAATGAAGTTTTTCTACTACAATATTAGGATAAATACCTAATAATATTAGTAAAAATAATAGTGGTAATAATACATGAAATTCTCGATAAGTTATATCTATAAATCTATTAATATACTGAATTTTTAAATTACCAAATGACATTTTATTATATAACCATAAAGAATATACACCACTTAAAATAATCCCAAATGCTCCTAAAATTGTTACGTATAAGTTGTCTTGTGCTACACCGGAAAATAAACATAATTCTCCTATAAAATTGGACGTACCAGGAAGAGAACAATTTGCAAAAATACAAATAAAAAAAATAGAAATAAAAACAGGCATTACTTGAACAATACCACCGTAATATTTTAATAATCTTGTATGATAACGGTCGTATAATATTCCAACCATAAAAAATAAAGCACTAGATACAATACCATGTGATATCATTTGTAAAATACTTCCTTCTAAACCTTGAATATTCAAACTAAATAAACCTAAAATAATCGTATTCATATGAGCAACCGAAGCATATGCTATTACTTTTTTTAAATCACTTTGGCGAATTGCTGTTAATGACGAGTATATAATACTAGTTATACAAATGGTATAAACTAAAGGTAAAAAATACACTGACGCATAAGGGAATAACGGTATTGAAAAACGTAGAAAACCATAACTACCTAATTTTAATAAAATTCCTGCTAATATTACTGAACCTGATGTCGGAGCCTCTACATGCGCTTCTGGCAACCAAATATGGAAAGGCATCATAGGTATTTTTGCCGAAAATGAAAGAAAAAAACATAACCAAAGAAATTTTTGCTTAGTTTCGGTAAAGTTACATAAAAATAATACCTGATAATCCAAACTCCCTAATTGTAAATTAATAACTAAAATAGCAAATAACATTAAAATAGAACCAAAAAGGGTATAAAAAAAAAGAAGTAAACTCGCTCGAATCCGGCGGCGACGCGGACCCCATATTCCTATTATTAAAAAAATTGGAATTAATACTGTTTCAAAAAAAACGTAAAACATTAATAAATCTAATGACGTAAACGTAAAAATTAAAAAAGATTCCATTAGTAGTAATAAAATCATATAATCTTTATACATAGACTTTACGTTATTCCAATTAAATAAAATACATAGCGGAAACAATAAACAAGTTAAATATAAAAATAATAAACTAATACCGTCTAAACCTAAATAAATACTTATATCTAATGAAGGAATCAAAACAACTTTTGTTAAAAATTGAAATTTAAAAAAAAAAGAATCGAATTGAACCCAAATTATACTTGCTAATAATAAAGTAATTAAAGAACTATTTAATGCAATTTTTCTAATTACTTTAATATTACGTTGTTTTACCAATACAATAAAAATAGATGCTATTATTGGAATACATCCTAAAATTAATAATATATAATTAAACCATAAACTTAACATAAATTGTTATATATAAAAGAAAATTTAATTTCTAACAAAAAGTTATATCGTATTTAATACGATAATATAAAGTTTTCTCTAAAAATATAGAGAATTAAAATAAACGGGTGCGTAATGGGACTCGAACCCATATAATCAGAGTCACAGTCCAATACTTTAACCAGTTAAGTCATACACACCCTAACGAGATACTTGACTTAATTTTTCTAATTTTAAAACAAAACCTAATTTTAATAAAAAATACAAATATGATAAATGATGCATTTTAGAAATTTTACTTTTAATAAACTTATTGAAAAAAATTAATTTATCATTAGCATAAAATTTATTATCTAAATAAAAAAGAATAACATAGCTTTTGTTAAATAACAAAGTATTAAGTAACTTATAATCTTGAAAATCTAATTTATTCTTAAAAACACAAAATAATTGACCAGTTAAATAATTTTTAACTTTTGCAAAATGAAGTATATTTCTAAGAAAGCCATTTTGTATAAATTTAATTTGAAAATTATTTGTAATTAATTTTTTTCGAATTGAATTATAATTTTTCTGTGTATCTAATAAACATATAAAATATAATTTATTTTTTAAAAATAACGTTTGATATTTTGAGAACTTAATTTTTTTTTTTAATATTTTCATACTAATTTTATCTTTTAAATAAAAAGAAGAATGTCTCACAGGATTCGAACCTGTAACCAATAGCTTAGAAGGCTAATATTCTATCCAATTGAATTAGAGACACAACAATTTTTTTCCAAACTAAATAACTTTAGAAGACAAAGATAAAGTTTTAAACCTTTTTTTTAAACGTAATTCTTTGTAAACTAAACCAAAAACTCGATTCCCTATGGGTTTTTTTTGGCGATTTAACAAAATAACTGAATTTGTAGTAAAATTTATAAACTGTCCCCCTAAACGAACTTTTTTATATTTTACAGTAGAAATTAAACCTAAACATAATTCTTTTCGCTTTACCCGAATTTTACGTCCACGACCTCTTCGTAGACTTAATACGGAAGCTATGATTAAATCTCCTAAATAACCTACTTTTTTTTTATTTAATATTTTTAAACAACGAACATATTTTGCCCCAGAGTTATCTATTACTTTTAATACTGTACGATTTTGTATCATTAGATAACATAGCTACTTTTAAATAAATTATTTAAAAGTGTAATATTGCGATAATCTTCATTATGTTTAAAATGAAAATCAATACATAACCATTTGATTAAGCCAAAAATTTGAATACAGTTTTTAAGTTCAGTAAATAAATTAAAATCTGTAACTAAAAAACGAATTAAATTTTTTTTCCTTTTAAAATTCCTTAACATCTTTTTTTTTTGTTGAGAACTATAAATAATTAATAACTTTTCTAAAAAGTTATGAAGATCTGCAGATACTAAACGTGATTCTATATGTACAATATTTTTATCTTTGGAACTTTGAACGTTAGGATACTTATTTGTAATTAAATAAATTAAAAGAGAACTTAACAATATTTTAGAATAATAAGTCAAACGCGATCTTTCGTTTGAAAAATCAATACTAAACCAAATTGAGATACTTTTTACGTTACTTAATAAGTTTAAGTTACGAAAATTACAAAACTTAGAAATTTCGTTTAAATTAGCATATTTTACAAATTTAATATAACTCTTAGCTTTCATCCTAAAAAAAAATTTTAATGTTTTAATAAAATAGCTGAATGTAACGTCATATCCCCGCGAACTTTAAATAAACAAATTAATATAGCTAAACCTAAAGCAGATTCAGCTGCACCTAAAGCAATAATGCATAAAGCATATACCTGACCTAATATATCATCTAAATCGATTGAATGGACTATAAAATTTAAATTTACAGCTAATAAGGCCATCTCAATACAAATTAAAGTAACAATTAAATTTTTTCGATTTAAAATGATTCCTAATAATGATAAAATAAATAAAAACAAACAACAAAGAAATAATTGATTTATCATCTTTTTCTATGAAAATACTATATTTATAATTGAATAAAATTTGGTAACATATCGAAAGATATTAATATACCACTAATGAATACAAGCCAACCTAACGTTATTGGAATAAAAACCTTCCAACCAATATCCATTAATTGATCATACCGATACCGCGGTAGAACTCCTCTAATAATTATAAATATAAAAGCAATTATAACAATTTTAAGAGGTAACCAAACAAAAAAAGGAATAATTCCTAAACCAAAAACTGGTAACCAACCACCCAAAAATAAAATGGAAATTACTGCTCCCATTAATAATATATTACTATATTCACCTAAAAAAAATAACGCAAAACCTGACGCTGAGTATTCAACATTATAACCTGATACTAATTCAGCCTCTGCTTCTGGTAAATCAAAAGGATGACGATTTGTTTCTGCTAAAGCAGAAATAAAAAAAACTATAAACATAGGCAAAAGTGGAAAAACATACCAAATTTTTTCTTGTGCTAATACAATAGATGTTAAATTCAATGAACCCGCACAAATAAATACAGTTATTAATACAAAACCCATACTAATCTCATAAGAAATCATTTGAGCTGCTGAACGAATTGAACCCAAAAATGCATATTTTGAATTACTTGACCAACCAGCCATAATAATACTATAAACACCCAAGGATGATACAGCAAAAAAATATAAAATACCTAGATTAAAATTTACTATAACGCCTCCAATACCAAAAGGTATTACCGCCCAACCTAATAAACTAATTAGAAAAGTGAAAATTGGCGAAAACAAAAAAATTACAGAATTACTGTTACTTGGAATAATTGTTTCCTTTAAAATAAGCTTAAACCCATCCGCAAAAGATTGTAATAGACCAAAAATACCTACAACATTAGGGCCCCGTCGACGTTGAACCGAACCTAAAACTTTACGTTCAACAAAAACAAAAAAAGCAACTGTTATTAATAATAATAAAAGTAAACTTAGACTTTTAATTAGTGCAACTAAACATAAATTAAGCAACATTTTTTTTTTTAAATTTTACTTGTTTTAAATTATCTAAACAGAATTTAAAATTTTTAGACGAACGAATCATTGCAATATTATTGTAAAAATCAAAAATATTTTGACCAATTAATTCTTTATTTATAGTCAAAGATTCAGTCTTTGTTATTGTAAATTCTGGAAGTTTAAAGTTTTTTTTAACAATAAAAGGATATTCGTTAAAAAATAAATTTTGAAATAAAGATGATTTGTCTGAAGAGAATGCGTTTGAATTATAAAAAGAAATTAAAACCAATAATAAAAACCATTCAGGCCGAACATCGCCCGAAACTTTACGTAATGACTTACTCTCTTTAATAATATTTTCTAAATTAATTACCTTAAAATCTTTTTCTATAAAAACAGAAGCTGGTAAAATTAAGTCTGCCATTTCAAGATTATAAACGCTGTAGTGGCTACCGACATAAATAATGAAAGAATTAGGATTATTAGCCCGATAATATTTAAGATCATTTACCCCCATTAGTAATAATAGATCAAATTTTTTTAAAGATTTTAAACTTGTGATTCCTAATTCGCTAAACGAAACACTAGACGAAGACGTTCGTAAAGGATATATATTAGAATAAGTAAGGTTATTAAGACAACCTAAAACAGATAATTTCATTATCATTCTATAAATATGATTATGATTAAAACGCTCTCCTAAAATAATAGAAAAATTTTTTGCCTTTTTTAGCTCATATGAAAATGGATGTTTACCTTTTAATAAATTAATTAATGAACTAGTGTCTAAACCAACATGCGTAAACGCATATGAACAATCAATTGTAGAACCTATATAACCAACTTTTAACGAATCTTCTTGAACTTTTTGTTTAATTAATAAATTTAAATTAGAACATTCAGTTCGTAAATTACAACCTACAATTAAGCAAACGTCTGAATTTTGTAAATCTTCAAAAGAGCCAAACGCATAATTTGATCGGAAATCATAATCAAAACAACTACTACAATTAACATCAGTGTATAAATCTGAAGAACCCGTTAAATTGCATAAATGCTTAGAAAGCATTGTTGTTTCTAAATCTGTTGTTGAACCTAAAAACATACCTAAATTCTTTTTTTTTTTTTATAATCAAATATTTTATCTTTAATTAAATGTAAAGTAGTTGACCACTCTATAAAACTATTACTATTACGTGACCAACACTTTTTAATTCTAAAAAAATTAAACGAATCATAAAAAAATCTAGTACGATCTGAAATCCACTCTGAAATATTATAAGACGTATAACAAGGTAAAATTCGCAAAACATCAAAACCTTTTAAACTAACTATTATATCCGAATTTAAAGAATCTAAAATATCTATTGTTCGATAATTAGTTAGTTCCCAAGAACGACCTTTAAATGAATAAGGTTTAGAAGTAAGAGCTCCTACAGGACAAAGATCTATAACGTTACCTGAAAATTCAGATTTTAAATTATCAGAAATATACAAACCTATTTCCGCATTCGAACTTCGACCTAACATACCAAAACTATTCTTCCCACCAACTTCTGATAAGAAACGGACACACCGTGTACAATGAATACAACGAGTCATAATTGTTTTAACAAAAGGTCCACAATTTTTATCTGAAACTCCTCGCTTTAATTGAAAAAATCGAGAAGAATCACTACCAAAAAAGTTTAATTGATCTTGTAAATCACATTCTCCACCTTGATCACAAATTGGACAATCTAATGGGTGATTAATTAATAAAAATTCTAAAACAGTTTCTTGTGCTTTACGAACCAAAGGAGTTTTTGTAAAGATACGCATACCTTCACTAACATTTAGAGTACAAGAAGATACAGGCTTTGGAAATTTTTCAATTTCTACTAAACACATACGGCAATTACCTGCTATTGATAATTTTTTATGAAAACAAAAACGAGGGACAATAATACCCGCGAATTGACAAGCTTCTAAAACTGTACTTTGAGATGAAATTTTGATTTGAATATTATCTATCGATATTGAAACCATTTTTTTTAACTTATTACAGAAGCGAACAGCGGGACTCGAACCCACAATACCTGATTGGAAGTCAGGACGTTTACCAATTAACAATATGCTCGCGTTTTCTTTTTTAAATTATATTATAATTTTTTAAAACTAATTAAAAAAAGTGAAATCATAAAAATGAATATAAAATTAGAATCAATATATAAAAGTAGACCTGGAACTAGACCTATTAAAAAAAAATATAAAACAATACCCAAAAAATAAAATAATAAAGAATGATATAATAATCCACTGTGAAAACCTTTAATATTCAAAGCCTTACTGTAAACTAAACGTGAAATACCATAAGGACCTAAAAATTCTAAAATACCTCGATCTATAATAATATAAGTATAGTTATAACCTGCATATAAAATCGATTGACCAATTAATTCATTATAGATTTTATCAAAAAACCATTTTTTAGAGAAAAACGTATATAATGAATAACCTAAACGACTTTTTTTAAAATTTAATTTCAATTTTTTATTTAAAAATGAATATAAAATAAAAGAACTTAACATCCCTAAACAACTAAAAATTACAGGTATCAACTTAATAAATACTGGTAAAAATTCTGCGTTTAAGATATCTGAATTTTGTGGTAAACAAGTAATCGAATTTCCCCAAAAATTAGTACCTACGCCTACAGCCATTTCAGAAGTTAAATAACCTATAAATATACTACAAAATACTAAAATAATCAAAGCTACACCAGTTAATTTAGATACATCATGCGCATTTTGAATTGAATATCTAAAAGAATTAGTTTTTGTCCAAAAGGTTAAATATATTAGACGTATTGAATAAAATGAAGTAAAAAAAGCAGATACAACACCTAACCAGTACGCAAAATGAGAACTTAATATAAACTTACTAAAAGCTAGTTCTAAAATAATATCCTTTGAATAAAAACCAGCCATAAATGGAAAACCCATTAAAGACAACGAACCAATAAACATAGTGGCATAAGTATAAGGAATTACTTTTAATAAACCACCCATTTTTCTCATATCTTGTTCATCTGATAAGGCATGAATTACTGAACCTGCACTTAAAAATAATAATGCTTTAAAAAATGCATGATTTGATAAATGAAATATACCCACATTATAATTCGAAGTACCACATGCAAAAACCATATAACCTAATTGACTACAAGTTGAATATGCAATAACTCGTTTTAAATCGTTTTGTACTAAAGCAGTTGCAGAAGCAAAAAAAGCAGTCATAGCACCAAATATTGTAATTACTGATAATATAAAAAAAGAATGCTCAAATATAGGAGAACAACGAGCTAATAAAAATACACCTGCTGTTACCATTGTAGCCGCATGAATTAAAGCCGAAACTGGAGTAGGACCTTCCATAGCATCGGGCAACCACGTATGCAAACTAATTTGAGCTGATTTTCCCATAACACCAATAAATAAAAAAATACAAATTAAAGTATAGATGTCGATATTAAAAAAAGGTACTAAAAAATTAAAAGAGTTTAAATTATAAAAGTTAACTAAGGAAAATACTGTTATATAATTAACTGTTTTAAATTGCCAAAAAATTAAAAAAATTGCTAATAAAAGACCAAAGTCCCCAACTCTATTTACAAAAACTGCCTTCATTGCTGCCTTATTTGCTTGTAAACGTGTATGCCAAAAATTAATTAACAAATAAGAGCATAAACCAACTCCTTCCCAACCCACAAACATTTGAACAAAGTTATCAGCTGTAACTAAAATAAGCATAAAGAATGTAAAAAGAGACAAATACGAAAAAAACCGAACTTTATGTGGATCCATTCTCATGTAATCTATTGAATATAGATGAACTACTAATGATACACAATTAACTACGACTAGCATCACTACAGTTAACGTATCAAATAAAAAACCCCAACTAAAATCAAGCATTTCGCAATTTAGCCAACTAAAAGTTTTTATATATACAGGACAACTAGAAAGTGCTACTTCAAAAAATAGAAATAAAGATAAAATAAAATTAACTATCATACCAAAAACTGTTAAAAAAATGGTTCCTTTAGAACCGATATAACGACCAAACATCAACGAAAATAACGAATTTAATAAAGGATTAATTATAATTAATAAATACATATTTATCTTTAATTAGTTTTAAAATTAATTTAAAATTAGTCTAAAAAGAAAAACGTTTTTTTTGTTTCCTTTGACCTCGGATTTGAATCCGCTTACTTTTACGCAATCGACAACCATTAAATGGCTCAGAATCTATATTAAAAATACCTATACACCTAGACTTTAAACGTTTATTAAAAAAAAATCGAGACAATAAAGGTCGACGAAACTTTTGAAAACCTTTAAAAAATACCTTTAAAAAATATTTTTTTTGCTTATTAAAAAAAAATCGTGTTATAAACATTATTGTCCTTTTAATTGTATAAAAAAACGACATTGATTTTTTTTTACCACGTTTAGAAATATGACTAAATAAACATGGTGAAAATATTTTAATTGTTTTATTATTTTCGGTAATTGTTATATAAATATTACCACGTCGCAAAATAATAAAAACATTTATTAAATATAATAAATTGTTTTGATAATTGTTTTTAAGTAAAAAATATTTTTTAAATTCCCTCTTAAATATAAACAATTAAATTTATTTGAAAAAGAACTATAATAAAAACTATCTTTAATAAATTTTAAATACCGATAAAGTATTACTGATCTAATCGTTAAATTAGTACCTACTTTTAAAGATTTATAAATTTCATATAGATTAGAATAATAAGTAATAGAGTTATATATTAAAAGAATAGAAGAATCATTTTTACTATTAACTAAAGTTGGCGTAGGCGTTACTTCTCTTAAAACCATACTTTGCTTTAAACGTCGTTGTTTTTGTAAAAACTTCTCTTTTTTTGTCATTATTGTTAAATATTCTTCAACCTTATTTGTCTTAAAGTTAAATACTTTAGCTATATTATTTTTTTGAACATATTCTATTAGTTTATAATATTGATTTTTTTTAGTCATTTTTATTATTTAATTATAATAAAAAATTATAGAATTATTATTTATCGGTTCGGTAGGATTTGAACCTACAACCTTTTACACCCAAAGCAAATACGCAACCCTTACGCCTCGAACCGAGCTAAACAGACGACAGGACTCGAACCTGTATCATTAGGGCCGAAACCTGATATTTTATCCAATTAAACTACATCTGCAATGATTAGTAAATTTAAAATAATTTACATTTGAGCCGGAAGTGGACTTGAACCACTATTGTCAGGGCATGAGCCTAATAAGTTACCAATTACTTCATCCGACAATAGACTATTTAGGAGAAGGTGAGATTTGAACTCACGGTATTATCTAATACGCCGGATTTCAAATCCGGTGCTTTAAACCACTCAGCCACTTCTCCTTTACCAGGAGTGGACTCGAACCACTATTGTCAGGGCATGAGCCTAATAAGTTACCAGTTACTTAACCTGGCAATTTATCTGAATTTTTTAAAGGTAAGTGGACTCGAACCACTGACCTCTCGCTTATCAAGCGAAGGCTCTAACCGACTGAGCTATACCTTTAAATATAATAAAATGCTTGCACTAGTTAGGCGAGGAAGGACTCGAACCATCAGCTTTACCATTATGAGTGGTATTTTCTACCAGTTGAAATACTCGCCTTTTTAATCATAATAAAAATAATACCCCGTACTGGACTCGAACCAGTAACCTTTTAAAGGACCAGATTTTAAGTCTGACGCGTTTACCAATTTCGCCAACAGGGCTTAAAAGAAAGAGCCCTGGTGGACTCGAACCACCATCCTTCTGAATGTAAACCAAAAATTCTTCCATTTGAAATAAGAGCTCTTTAAAAAATTTCTCCCAGAATAGGATTCGAACCTATATCATTCCGGTTAACAGCCGAACGCTTTACCAATTAAAGCTATCTGAGAAAAATAATATACGAATCCATGTTTCTCTTTTATTAAATATCTATGTTTTAAAAATTCTTTAATTACTAAATCTTTTCATTTAGATTAAAATTTTTAAACGATTCGTATAACTTATTAAAAATCATAAAATAAATAAGGTTAAGGACGGACTTGAACCATCATAGTACAGATTTGCAATCTGCTACATTACCAATTATGTTACTTAACCAATTTGTAACTAGATTTTTCTCTCCTTATATAGGAGAAAGTTGAACGGAATTTTTTTTTAAGTTAATTTTTCTTTAAATTAACTTTTTTTTTACTTTTACCCTTCATAATATTTAAAAAATAAGGATGAGTATTTTGTGCTCGTTTATGTTCTTTTTGAAACCGAGATTCTACTTGTTTTTTTCGTTCTGCTTTAATTTTATCAAGCTTTTTTAAATATTTTTTTTTTTCTATATCTTTTTTAACCAGTTGATTATTTTGTGATTGAGAAGATACGAATACTCGAACTGGTTTAATTCGTTGAGTATATTGACTGTTTTTTCTTTTATTTTCTTTTTTTTCTGCTACTAATTTAGCTATTTTTCTATTTTTAATGCTTTTACGTTGATTTTTAAAAAATACATGACTAAATAAATCTGACTCATAATAAAAACGAAACTTATGTAAGCGCCTTTGTGTTTTGCCATTAGATAAAGTACGTTGACCACGAACGGGATAACCCAAATTGTGTCTTTTACCTGCATAGGTACCTAAATCTATCTTGTGTTTCACCTGCTTATTAGTTGACTCTATTAAATACTTGTCCAAAAGAAAATGACGATCTAAATAGTTTTTTAATTGTTCAAGATCTTCATTTTCTAAATTACTTAAATTACATGTCTTTTGAAAGCCAAGTTTCTTACAAATATAATTAGCATTGGATTTATTTAACCCTTTAATCTCGCGTAAAATTTGATAAACTTTTTTCTTAGAATTTTTATTTAAAAGTACCATTTTTTTTCTTTTTTAGTTTTTGAAATATTTAATATATCGTTTAAAATAAGTAAAATTAAAATATGAATACAATTAGTTGGCGTTACACGTAATATGTTTATACTAATTTTAATTATTTTTCGCATAAATAAAATCATATAAATGAAATAAACTATTAAGTAAAAAGTAATACTCGATTTAAATATCAAAATTATTAAATCAAAAAAATAATCTCGGTAAACCATACAACATACTAAGCTGAATAAAAAACCATTTTTTTTAAATAAAGTCCAATAAAAAAATTGAATATCATCATCAGTGGGATAATGGTAACCTTTATATCTCCCAAAATACCAATAATATAACATTGGTGACCAACTTTCTGGAAGAATTTCAAATCGTATATTTAACCCATATTTTTTATATACACTTGTCCGGACACATCGTGGAATATTGTGCGAACCAAAATGTAAATTGGGATAAAAATTTTTTTTTACTTTTTTTTCAATAAATCTCCAAAGCATTTTATCCTAAAACCTAATGTGATAAATTAACAGCTTCATCCATATACATACAAGATAATATTGTAAAAACTACAGCCTGTACGATAGCAACTCCTGTTTCTAAAAAAAATAATAAAAATACTACTAATAAAGGTACAGTCCCGACGATTATGATTAATGAACTGTTGGAGTTATACATACCCCAACTAAAACCAGCTAATACAGCTAATAAAGAATGACCTGCCATCATATTAGCAAAAAGTCGAGCTGATAAACTTATTAAACGAAAAACATAAGATACAAATTCGATTGGAATTATAAAAAAAATTAGAATAAAAGGACAACCTTGCGGCATAAATAAACTAAAAAAATGAATTCCATGTAGTGAAAATACAGTAAAATAAGCTCCAATAATTATAATCAATGTTAATATTAACGTTACTGATAAGTAACTCGATACAGTTGAACTATACGGAATAATTCCTATAGTATTCAATAAGAGAATAAAAAAAAACATTGATAAGAAAAACGGGAAATATTTTAATAATTTTTTTAAATCTGATGAAGAAAAAGTTGTAACAACTGTATTTAAACCAAAATTATATATTTGAATTAAAATTATGTTGTATAGATTGGATATTAGTTTTTTAAAAAAAAAAGTAAAAAAAAAAAATACTCGTAAAAAATATAAAAAATAACTATTTGGTTGATTACTTTGTTGCAATTTAATCGAATAAAAGTTATAAGGTAATACAAACGATGAGGAATTACCTAAAGTTTTTGTAAGAATATATTGATACATAATACTAAAATTATCTGAAATTGAATAATTAGCCAACGATTTGAAAAGATTTTTTTTATAATTAATTACTAAAATACTAATTTTAGAAGAAATTGTACTAAAAAATGAATTTGAGCTATTAAAAAAATACGCAAAAACAGCATTTTTATAAAAAAATATTGTATAATTTAACGGTAAACTTGCTAATTTAAAAAACGATATAATCTTATCTGAACTATTAATATTAAAAACATAATTATATAAATTTTCATTAATTTTTTTGACCGACATAAGCGACCAAAAAGAACCGTTTATAAAAAAAAATATTCCTAATAATAATATTAAAATATAAGTAACATTAGTACCAAAAATATAAAAAAAACCTAATTTAAATGGAAAAAAATAAGGTATGGGTTCAAATTGTTCTAAAGGACTATAATACATCAGAAGATAAATTTTTAGAAATTAAATTTACACAAACACCAAAAATTCCTTTTAAATTATCAGCATTTAATTCATTATTAGTTAAACGAGATAAAAAAAATTGCTGACCTTCTAATACATCTAAAATCATAGATTCAAAGGCTTTAACCTGATCTAAACCAATTTTAGCTAAAGCTCCCTGACTTGCTGAAAACATTAAAACGATTTGCTTTTCTACTTCTAAAGGTACAAATTGATCTTGCTTTAATAATTCAGTTAAGCGAGCTCCGCTATCTAATTGTTTTTGAGTAGCCTCATCTAAATCAGAACCAAATTCAGCAAACGATTTAACCTCTCTATAATTTGCTAATTCTAACTTCATCGAACCTGTCGCTTTTTTCATTAACGGTACTTGAGCTGCTGAACCTACACGACTTACAGATAAACCTACACTAACTGCTGGTCGGAAGCCCTCATTAAATAACTCAGTCTCTAAAAAAATTTGACCATCAGTAATAGAAATAACATTAGTTGGTATATATGCAGATACATCACCACCTTGTGTTTCTACAACAGGTAAAGCAGTTAAACTTCCACCTCCTAATTGATCAGACATTTGTGAAGCACGCTCTAATAAACGCGAATGTAAATAAAAAACATCTCCTGGAAAAGCTTCACGACCTGGCGAACGTCGTAGTAAAAGAGACATTTGACGGTAAGCATTTGCTTGCTTAGTTAAATCATCATAGAATATAACAGCATGTAATGAATTATCTCTAAAGTACTCACCAATTGTACACCCTGAATAAGGTGCTAAATATTGAAGTGGAGCTGAATTCGAAGCTGTAGAAGAAACAACAACAGAATACTTTAACGAATTATTGTTTCGTAATAACGTAGTTAATTGAATTACTGAAGATCTTTTTTGACCAATAGCTACATAAATACAATACATATCATCTAAACCAGCTTCTGTTTGAGAAGTATTATCTGAAAAAGTACTGATTAAGTATTCAGAATTACTTAAACGAACGCTATTTTGATTAATAATGGTATCAATTATAATTGCTGTTTTTCCAGTTTGACGATCTCCAATAATTAATTCACGCTGACCCCGTCCAATAGGAATTAAACTGTCAACTACTTTAATACCTGTTTGCATTGGTAAATGAACAGATTTACGAGCAATAATTCCTGGTGCTTTAATCTCGACTCGTTTTCTAGGTAAATCTGCTATATTAGATGGTCCATTATCCATTGCGTTACCTAAACCATCGACTACTCGACCTGCTAATTCTTGACCTACAGGAACATCTACAATGGAAAAAGTACGCTTAACTACGAATCCTTCTTTAATAAAACGATCATTACCGAAAATAATAACTCCAACTCGATCAGTATTTAAACTTAAAGCCATACCTTTAATATCTTCTGTACAAAAATCAACTAACTCTCCAGATTTTATATCAAATAAACCATAAACAACGGCAATACCATCACCTACAGTTAAAACCATTCCTTTATCAACAAAAACTTTGTTAAAATCATTTAAAGCTAACCAATTTTTCAATATCATTTGCGATGTGAAAGATTTTTTTTGTATAGTTTTATACCCACTAAATTGTTTTACCGAAATAGCCAACGTATTAGGAATTAGTCTCCTAATAAGTTTGATAGGCTTAATAAAAACGAAATTTGTATTTATAAATTTTAATTAAAATATAAGTATCAACTATTTAAATTTAACAAAAACATATTAAAGATATAAATATAAATGGACCTAAAAGGGTAAAAATAAGAAATTAAATCATTATAAACTTTATATAAAAAAGACTTGAACAAAACCATACAAGGTAAATAAACAGAACTAAAGATTCATGTTCTTTAATAAATCTATAAAATATAAAAAGTCCAAACGTAATAAATACACCAACAAAATAAATAAATGCTTTAAACACAAAATAACAATAACTAGTTGTAATCCAATACTGTAAACAATATAGAAAAGTACCTGGATCAGGATCGTAATAATATTGTGTAAATAATTTAACTTTTGATAAAATTTTTTTTTTAATTTCAAAAAAAATTAATAGTATATTATCTCTTTAAATTTTAAAAACTTAATCATAGAAAATTTAATCTTTAATATTTAAATGATTAGTAATGATATAATCTAAAGGCTTTAAACTATTTACAACTATTGGCATAAAAGCATGATTCATTCCACAAATTTCACTACATTGACCATAGAAAATACCAGGACGTCGAATATACAACATTGTTTCATTCAATCGACCAGGACAACAATCTAACTTCATTCCTAGTGCTGGTACAGACCAACAATGTAATACATCTACACTTGAAGTAATTACTTGAATATGAGTATTTGTAGGTAAAGTTACTTTATTATCTACTTCTAAAAGACGTAACTGACCTAATTTTAATGAATCACTTGGAATCATGTAACTATCAAATAAACAATCTGTTTCCTCTAAATTAATAGGTGGTAATTGTTTTATATTATAGTGCCAATACCATTGGTGACCTTCAACGCGTAAAATAATATGAGGCTCCGAAAATTGCTCAATAAAGTAAAGTAAACTAAAAGATGGAATACCTATTATAACTAAAATAAGTGCTGGGATTATAGTCCAAATAAATTCTACATTACTGTAGTGTTTAATACCTTTTGCATAAAAATTTACTTTTTTAAAAAAGAAATTTCCAATTCCGTATTTACTGACATTATCTGGTACAATGTAGTTTTCTTTATTATAGAATATAAAAAAACAACGTAAAATAATCCAAAAAACAAAAAATCCAATAATGTAAACAAAAGCAATTGTGTCTCTAAAAAAAAAGATAATGGCTTCCATTGAATAAGTTGCTGGATCAGGTAAAGATTGAGAAAAAGTAACGAAATACATTTTTTTTTTCAAAATATTTAAATTATCCGAACAAATAATATTTCTATTAATGTGGATAAACATATATAAAATTATTACAAATTACATAGCTTAATTGACAATATTACTAAAAGGTATACGTCGAATTACTTTTTTGTATTACTTTAAATTATAATTATAAACTTTTTTCGAATCTAAATCTTTTACAATAAGTAATTTTTTATTTACAAATAATATTTTGTATGGATATTTATCACTATAACGATTTGCATAGTCTTCGCGATAATTATATAAATAACCTAACAAAGTTTTAAATTTTTGCTGAAAGTGACCTTTACTATCCCATTTTTTACTCTTAGCATTCAAAAATAATAAATTAAAATAAAAATAAGCTTTTAACCAATATTTAGATAAATTTTTATCATAAGATTTATTTAACAATGTTAATAAATAAATACGACTAAAAGTTTTTTTATAAAACCGATTTTTTTGACTACGATTTCGTAATAGTTTTTCTTTAAATTCATAATTTGATTTTTGACGACTCGAACCATATTTAGAACGACCATTCTTTTTTTTTTGAACTGATGCTAAGTCAAATTTACCTCGTATGGCACCATACTTTACACCTGGTAAATCTCGAATACGTCTTCCAGCAATTAAAACATCACTGAACCTACTAATGTTGTGACCTTCACCTGGTATATAAACAGTAACTATACGAGAATTAACTAAACGAACCTTAGCTACTTTTCTTAGAGCAGAGTTAGGTTTTCGAGGTGTTTTCGTAAAAACTGCCACACATGTACCATGTTTTTGAGGGTTGCTAACTAAGGCAGGAGTTTTTTTCAAATTTATTTTTTTAGAGATTCTTTTTTTTTTTTTAGATAATTGATTAATAGTTGGCATCTTTGTTATGTTTTTTTTGATTGAGCTTTTAAAGTTTTAAAAAAATAACCTCTGTTGTAAGCCTCTTTTCTGAGATCAGAATTTTGATCAAATTGAAATATTAAATCATTTTTATGCTTAGAAATTAAAATATCTAATAAATAAATTAATAATTTATTTTCATATGAATTTAATCCAAAGCCTACTATTTTAGTACTTTCTCGCAAAACATGTTTTAAACCTAATGAGCTTCTAATGTTAGAACTATAAATAAAAGTCATTAAAGGAATAAGGTTACGACCTCGGCGTTGATAAATTATTTTAGATAAAGGCACAATACGTTTTATTACTTTATTCAATAATAACAAAGAGTTTTTTCTTTTATTTTTAAATCTGTAAAGACTTCTTAAATTATTTAAAAGTAATGAAACCTTAACATCATCTAAAACTTTAGAATTCATCTGACTTGAACATAATGCACGTAAATAAGTATTCTTTTTTAACACAACTGAACTTTTGTTTTTAAAAGAATTTCCACTTATGAAAACATTATTAATATAAAATCTTTGACTAATTGCTGAATCTGAATTCAAAGATGCAAAATAGCTGTTTTTTTTTTTTTTTTTCTTTAACTCTAAGTTTTTTAAATTTTTAATTTTTTTTTTTTAAAAATAAAAAAAAATAAATAATAAA